>Ga0247815_10000257_pt1 | contig 42174 bp, 31 predicted proteins | sample UWRJL194509B1_FD_181014 | JGI IMG/M metagenome (GOLD analysis project Ga0247815, IMG submission 181014) | Plant litter microbial communities from Arlington Agricultural Research Station in Wisconsin, United States - UWRJ-L194-509B-1 | ecosystem: Environmental > Terrestrial > Plant litter >...
TTGTAATTGTAGAGTTTCTAGTGGTTTTTCTTTCCCTCGAAAGACAAAATTACCTTGAGAAGTGAGGCTGAAACCTAAAATCTGTTTCGCGTGAGGGATAGGAGGAAGCTGCCGAAGCAGCCCGGATAGCCCGACAGCAATATAAAAAGGGGCGAATAAGCGGTGCAGCTGTCAGCCCCTTTTTATATTGGTGGCACGCCCAGATTATGTAACGAATCAATATAATTTCCGTGTATTTTTTCGGCTTTCCAGATAATCGTGTGCTTTCATTTTTTTGATTATTTGAAACAAATTATATTTTAGGAAATTTCATATCGTTGAAAGTGCTTTTTTGTTTGGCTAAAGCTTCGACATCCTGCCATTTTCTTGGAGATTCTACAGAAAGATTTTCATATGAATCGTTTGTAATTAAAATATCATCTTCGATACGAACGCCGATATTCCACCATTTTTTATCGCATTTGCTGTTTGCCGGAATGTAAATTCCCGGTTCAACGGTAAAAATCATATTTTCTTTTAGTTTGCTCAAATAGTTTCCTTTGTCGTGTACATCTAAACCGAGAAAATGAGAACAGCCGTGCGGATAGTAAATTCTAACATCTTTAGGATCAGTAATAATACCCAGCTTAATTAATCCGGCAGCAATAACTTCTTTAGATTTTTTGTTTAAATCCTGAAACGGGGTTCCTGGTTTACAGATTTTAAAAACTTCTTCCTGAGCTTCGTAAACCAATTGATAGATCGCTTTTTGCGCTTCGGTGAATTTTCCGTTTGCGGGAACTGTTCTGGTAACATCTGCAGCATAACCGTGATATTCAGAGCCAACATCCATCAATAACAATTGATTGTCAATTTTTGTGGCATTGTTTTCTCCGTAGTGCAAAATACAGCCGTTTGCTCCGGCACCTACAATTGGCGGATAACCTTCGCCTTCGGATCCATAATGTTTGTGAACGTAAGCATGAATTCCGTCTGCTTCGTTTTCGCTCATATCTGGTCCAACAGCTTTCATTACTTCGTTGTGTGCAATGCACGAAAGTTTAACGGTTTTGCGCATTAATACTAATTCTTCCGGTGTTTTTATTTCGCGAAGTGAGTTGGTAATATTGGTAAATAATTCGGTAGAGGCTTCTTTTTCGGTTGAAATTCCGGCTTTGCTTTTAAAGGTGGCCAGCAGGCCAAAAAGATCAAATCCGCTTTTGTCATTGCCAATATCGGTTGGAATTTTATCGTAAATAATTGTATCGAATTTCTTGAAATCGATGGCAAAAGCATTAAAATCTTTTCCGTTGTAAGCGTTTGTAAAACCTAATTTAGATTTTGCACCTTCAACTCCCAAACGTCTTCCTGTCCAGGTTTCTCTCTGCGCATTTCTTTCTCTCACAAATAAAACTTCGTTGTAGGTTTCGCCGGTTCCCTGCATTTCTTTAAAAATAATTAAAACAGCATCAGGTTCTTTGTATCCGGTTAAGTAATACATATCCGGATTTTGATGGTAATTGTAATTGACATCTTTAGAAAAAACTCTTTCCGGATAAGAAAAAATTACGGCTGCGGCATTGGCTGGCATTAACGCTCTAAAAGCTTCGCGTCGGCCTTTGTGAAATTCTTTTGATAGATAATCTGCTGGTAAATTTTCCTGAGAATGAATTTGCAAGGCAGTAAATAAAAAGGCAAACAATAAAAGAAATTGCTTCATTTTTTTGATTTTTTGTTTGATGATTAGCGGTTTTTTAATCGATGCAAATTACAAAAAATATGAATTGATAATTGTAGAAAAAGGCTGCCGTGAACTGGCACGATTATCTTTTAAGTTTGCAATGAAAAAATTAGTAAAAATCAGTACAATTCGAGACAAAAAAAACCGTCCATAAATATGGACGGCAAGCAATGAATTAACAATTATTAACCATTATTTCTTTTTGAGTTTGGCTTTAAAAATTTTCTCAAATTTTTCCATCTTCGGCTGAATTACCATTTTGCAATACGGCTGGTTTTTGTTGTTTGCATAATAATTCTGATGATAATCTTCGGCTTTATAAAAAGCTTTAAAAGGTTCTACTTTAGTCACAATCGGACTGTTGTAAACTTTTGCTTTGTTCAGTTCGGCAATAATGCTTTGCGCTGCTTTTTTCTGTTCTTCATTTTTATAAAAAATAACAGATCGGTATTGCGTTCCTACATCGCCACCTTGTCGGTTTAAAGTCGTTGGATCGTGAACGGTAAAAAAGACTTTGAAAATTTCGTTAATATCAGTCACATTTTTATCAAAGGTAATCTGAACCACTTCGGCATGACCGGTTTCACCTGTAGAGACTTCTTCATAAGTTGGATTCGCGTCTTTTCCTCCCGAAAAACCGGAAACAACAGATTTAACGCCGTCTAAATTTTCATAAACCGCTTCGACGCACCAGTAACAGCCGCCGCCAATCGTAATGGTTTCAAGATTTGAAGCTTTTTTGTTTTGAGAAAATCCGCTTAGGCTGCAAATGCAAAGGCAGATTAAAAGTATATTTTTCATAGTAAATTATTTGTTATCAGGAATAAAATCAAGTGCAATCGAATTCATACAATATCGTTTTCCGGTAGGAGCAGGGCCGTCATCAAATAAATGACCTAAATGACCGCCGCAGCGTCCGCAAAGCGCTTCGATTCTTTCCATTCCGAGTGAATTATCTGTTTTATAAACGACACTATTTTTATTTTCCTGTTCAAAAAAACTAGGCCATCCACAGCTGCTCGAAAATTTGGCGCCGGATCTAAAAAGTGTATTCCCGCAGGAAGCGCAGTAATATGTTCCTTTTTCATCGGTGTTCCAGTATTTTCCTGTAAAAGGTCTTTCTGTGTCTGCTTCGCGCATTACAGCGTAGACATCATCCGGAAGGACTTTTTTCCATTCGGCGTCGCTCACTTTAAGTTTTGTGGTATCTGTATTAGAGTAGTAAGGATTTCCGGGTTTACTGATTTTGTTTTCCATAATAACTGTTTTTGTCTGCGTATTTTTTTTGTTTTGTCCGCAAGCCTGCAAAATAAAAAGGGGGATTAAAAAGCAAAGGCTGAAAATTTGAGTTTTTGTCTTCATGTTCTGGAGCTTTATTTCTGTGTATCAAAGGTACAACTAGATTTCGCGTTGAAATGTTGTCATATCTACAATTCAGATATTTTTAAGTATGTTTTAACTTTTTATATGTACGTAAAATAAGTGCATACAGATTTTATATCTTATTTATAAAGGATTTTAGCACCTTATTGAGTTGTAGTTTGTTGTGAATCAAAAAATTACAAAATTTATTGGGTAGTTAAACTTTTCACAATCTTTTCCAGGATTTTCAAGGCATTTCTTTTTTCGTATTTTTGTTACATCAACACGCCTTATGATAGAAGAAAACGTAATATTAGTTAACCAAAACGATGAACAAATTGGCTTAATGCCAAAATTAGAAGCACATGAAAAAGCGCTTTTGCATCGCGCCTTTTCTGTTTTTATTTTAAACAGTAAAAACGAAATCATGCTGCAGCAGCGTGCTCATCAAAAATACCATTCGCCTTTACTCTGGACGAATACTTGCTGCAGTCACCAACGGGAAGGAGAAAATAATATTGAGGCCGGAAGCCGAAGACTGTTTGAAGAAATGGGATTTAAAGCCGAGTTGAAAGAGCTGTTTCATTTTATCTACAAAGCTCCTTTTGATAATGGTTTGACAGAGCATGAACTCGATCATGTGATGATTGGCTATTATGATGATAATCCATACATCAACTTAGAGGAAGTTGAAGATTGGAAGTGGATGAAAATTGAAGATATTAAAACAGATATTCAGCAGCAGCCCGAAATTTACACCGTATGGTTTAAGATTATTTTTGATGAATTTTATCATTATCTCGAAGATCATACAATTTAAACCAAACTAACCTAACCCAAATGAAAGTAACCATATCAAGAAAAGCGCATTTTAATGCTGCACATCGATTGCACAGAAAAGATTGGACGTTTGAAAAAAACAATGCTGTTTTTGGAAAATGTAATAATCCCAATTTTCATGGTCATAATTATGGTTTAACAGTAAGTGTTACAGGAAAAATTGACCCGGAAACTGGTTTTGTCTTAGATGTGAAAGTATTAGCGGATATTATACTTGAAGAAGTTGAAATTCCGTTTGATCACAAGAACCTGAATCTGGATGTTCCGGAATTTCAGGATTTGAATCCAACTGCCGAAAATATTGCCGTTGTGATATGGAATAAAATCAGAAAAAGAATTCAGCCCGATTTTGATTTAGAAATCGTTTTGAATGAAACGGACCGCAATTTTGTAACTTATAAAGGAGAATAATAAATGTCATTAAAAATAGGAGATATAGTTCCCAATTTTACTGCAAAAGATAATCACGGTGAAGTTTTTGAAAGCCAAAGTGTTTTAGGACGAAAGCCTTTAGTGATTTATTTTTATCCAAAAGATAATACTCCGGGCTGCACGACGGAAGCTTGCAGCTTTAGAGATCAGTACGAAGATTTCAAGGATTTAGGTGCCGAGGTAATCGGGATCAGCAGTGACAGTGTAAAATCGCATCATAAATTTGCAGACAAACACCAGCTGCCTTTTATTCTTTTAGCAGATCAGGATAAAAAACTGCGTCATCTTTTTGGTGTGCGCGATAATTTGTTTGGCCTGCTGCCAGGAAGAGTAACATATATTATTGATAGAAATGGAGTTGTTATTTTGATTTTTGACAGCATGAACGCCGCCAAACATATTCCGAAAGCACTCGAAACAATCAAAGAATTAGTATTATAAAAATACTTAAGTAGAATTAAAAAAGCATAAAATTAATAAAGATATTAGCCCAAAAAACATGAACCAAAAAGTATACCCGTTGCAATTTGAGCCCATTTTGAAAGATAGAATCTGGGGAGGAGAAAAACTAAAAACAATGCTGAACAAGTCTATTACTTCTAAAATTACCGGTGAAAGCTGGGAATTATCTACTGTAGAAGGTGATGTCAGCGTAGTTTCAAATGGAGATTTAAAAGGAAAATCTTTAATGGAATTAATTGATGAAACTCCAAATGAAATTCTGGGAACAGAAGTTTACAAACGTTTTGGAAAACAATTTCCGCTTCTTTTTAAATACCTTGATGCCCGCGAAGATCTTTCGATACAGGTGCATCCAAACGATAAACTGGCAAAAGAACGTCACAATTCATTTGGTAAAACCGAAATGTGGTTTGTTACTCAGGCCGATGCCGATGCCAGAATAATTGTTGGTTTTAAAGAAAATTCAAGTAAAGAAGAATATCTAAAACATTTACACGATAATACACTAGTTTCTATTTTAGATGATGTAAAAGCAAAAGCCGGAGATGTTTTCTTTTTAGAAACAGGAACAGTTCATGCTATTGGCGCTGGATTAGTGGTAGCCGAAATTCAGCAGACATCTGATATTACCTACCGTTTGTATGATTTTGATCGTGTTGATGCGCAGGGGAATAAAAGAGAATTACACGTAGATTTAGCACTTGATGCGATAAACTATAATAAGGTAGAAACGCAGAAAAAATACGAGACGAAAACAAATACTTCTAATGTTGTAGTAGACTGTCCGTATTTTACAACTAATTTCATTCCGTTAGAAGATAAAATTGAAGCGGCTAAATCTGGCGAAACTTTTACAGTGTACATGTGTATCGAAGGAAGTTTTGAAATTGAATACGATGGTTTTAAACAGACGTATATAAAAGGAGATACCGTTTTAGTTCCTGCTGCGATAAAAGCATTTACTTTGAATGGAAAAGCTTCTATTTTAGAAATTTACATTTCATAGCACGTAATCTAAAGATTATGTGTACTTTTGCAGACGCAAATTAAAATTAAAATAAAAATGGCAAACGTTAAAAATTTAAAGAAAGACATCAACTTCGTATTAGGAGATATTATAGAGGCAATTTACTTATTCGAAATGTCTACAACAGGAAATCCTACTCCAGAAACGAATGCTTTGATTGATCAGGCTATTGCTGCTTTTGATACTTTGATCACTAAAGTGAATGCTAAGAATGTTGAAAACAAAAAAGCGCACTTCAAACAAATCAATGTTGAGTTGGAAGAAACTGCTAATCAATTGATTGCTAAAATCAACGAATTGTAAGCGAAAAAAAGTATAAAAAAGTGCAAATTTATTTTGGAAAATTGAAATTCCGCTTTATATTTGCACCCGTAATGAGTCGCCAGCGTAGCTCAGTTGGCTAGAGCAGCTGATTTGTAATCAGCAGGTCGTGGGTTCGAGTCCCTCCGCCGGCTCAACATAAAAACCATTCACTTTTGTGAGTGGTTTTTTTATTAATATAAAGATGTAAGTTTATTTTGGAAATAGAAAAAACAGACTTATATTTGCACCCGTAATGAGTCGCCAGCGTAGCTCAGTTGGCTAGAGCAGCTGATTTGTAATCAGCAGGTCGTGGGTTCGAGTCCCTCCGCCGGCTCAACGTAAAACCATCACTTTTTAGTGATGGTTTTTTTTGTTCCAAAAGGAAAATTCCATTTTTTTTAATTCGAAGCCACAGGTTTAAGATGTTGCGTTAAGTCGGGAATTTAGAATTTATCTTAGCTGAATTAGCAATAAATTTCTTATGTTTGTTTCTTAACCAATAAACTATTAAAATGGAAGAAACTTCAGTTTTTGAAAAATTCGAGTTGCAGCTCGATACCACTGCAAAAGATTTTTTAAGAGAAACCGCTAAATGGGCCTATTTCTTATCTATAGTTGGATATGTTGCGATTGCATTTCTGGTTTTAATAGCTGTTTTTGCCGGAAGTTTTTTTTCCATGATGAATAATACCCTTCCGGGAATGCCGCCGGGCAACAATTTCGGAGTTTTGTTTGGCGTCATTTATTTTGCAATGGCGGTAATTTATTTCTTTCCGGTTTACTTTTTAAACAAATTTGCTTCGAACGGTAAAAAAGCTTTTAGAGATAACGATTCTGAAGCGCTGACTTCTTCTTTCGAATATTTAAAATCGCATTATAAGTTTGTTGGCATTTTAACTGTAGTTCTTTTGGCTTTTTATGCTCTCGCATTAGTTTTTGTTTTTATTGCCAGTTTAATTGCGTCATAATGCGCTTCGATAACTTTTGACATAAAAAAACGTCCTGAAATTTTCAGGACGTTTTTCTTTGTTGTTTTTTTTAATCGAAATACTATTTTTGTTCTTTTTTAAGAGCAGTCACATACTTCGTAAGCTTTTTTCCGTAAAGCGATTTCGCTATTTTAGGAGTCATTGATTTTTGAATGGTATCTAAAAATTTGACATTGATATCATAGATTTCAGCTAGTGCAATATAAGGCGCAATTTCATGATCTTTGTGTGTAAGGGCAAAGTTGGTAGCGTATAAATATTTTCTTTTGATATTCGACTCTTGTTTTGCAGTAATACTGTCTAAAGCTTTTTGATCTTGTCTTTTTATAGCTTTAAAACGAGGTTCAACCATATTTAGGTTTTCATCAATAAAACGAGCGTTTATTTTTTGATATTCTTCATATAATTCATGGTTTTTAGATCCTGTTATTTTAGCGCTTGCTATAAAGTTATCTAAATTTGTATCAATATTAATGTTTCCTGGTTCTGCAAAAAACAAAATATTATTGTCTAATGAATTCGTTACGCCTCGATCAAGAAATAAATAAAGCATCTCTGGGGATTCTAATTTAATGTCGCTTTCGAATGCTGAATTTCCGTCAATCTTAATGCTGTCAATGGCAACAAGCGAAGTGTCAACATAACGCTGAATATATAGAGTTCCGTTTTTTAATCCTTTAATATTTCCGGTAATGTGAACATTGTCAGTAGATTCATTTTTGCTGCATGATGCCAATAGGGCAAGAGTAACAAAGGCAATAATAGATTTTTTCATTGGTTTTTGAGATTTTGGTGCAAAATAAAGAAAATAGTTTAAATGTAGAGAAACAGCGGTTTAAATTTTAGCAAAAAATAAATCCCAGCTTATTTTTTAAACTGGGATTTCTATATGAGACTGAAATTTATTTATATGGCTAAGTTGAATATAAAACCATTTTCGTGTGTATAGGTGTAATTGTTGTCACAAGTATTGTTTCCATAATCAATAACTCCATTTAAAACACTGCCTTGAACTTTCAGTTTTCCTTTCGAAATATAAACGCATGAATATTTTTTAACTAATGTTTCCTGAACGGTTAACGTAAGAGATTCGCCTTTGTCAGACGTTATGGTATGCGTTCCTTCGGTCATTTCATAAACATTATCAGTTACAACAAATGGAGTATCAACACCTGCAGTTTGTTTAACAGTATGAGTTCCGGAATTGGTATAAAAATTTCCAACCCCGTCTGTAATTTTTCCATTTGTAACTTTTCTTATCCATTGTGGTATTGCAGCAACTGTTGTATTGTTAGTGTATTCAATTGTTCCTTCCAATTTTAATGCATTGACAGAATAATCGATTCTTTCAATTGTCAATTTACTTCCAGTTGTTGTTATGGGGCCGGAAAGTGTAATTTTTAGTTTTCCTTTTCTGGTAATTTGATTGTCAGTACAGCCTGTTCCGTAATCTACAGTATATACTTTTGGATAAGTTGTTCCTGCTACCGTAACTGCTGCGCAGATTCCAGGTGAAGTTTCGAATTGTTTTGCTGTAGGTGAGTTGGTTGAGATAACCGATAATGCTGTATTAACATCCATTTCGTTTGCCGCATCAATTGTGGCTGCTGCGCCAATTGATGTAACATCGGTATTGTCTGTTACTGTATCATCTCCGCCGGAACATGATACGTAGAATACTGCTGTTGTGCAGATACTCAAAAATAAAATTGCGGTTTTTTTCATAAGGTTTAGTGTTACGTTAGATTAAAAGGTAGTCAAATGTAATAAAAAATGATTTGAATAAAAAAAATCCTGTAAGCCAGGCCTACAGGATTTTATAACGTTTTTTTTGATGAAAATCTTATTTAATCATCTCAAAACTTCTTTTAACAAAAGCAGTCAAAGCTTCTCCTTTTAATAAGTTTTGCGATAATTTAGCCAAATCTAAAGCTTGTTTTACCAAATGCTCCTGATGTGTTTTGTCTTCTGTATTTAAAATATTTGAAGCCAGATCAGAATTGGTATTAACAACCAAATTGTACATTTCCGGCATATTTCCCATTCCAAACATACCACCGCCGCCTGATTGGCTCATTTCTTTCATTCTACGCATAAATTCTGGCTGCGTAATGATAAATGGTGCAGCCTGGCTGTCCATTGCCTCTAACTGAACGCTGTATGCTTTTGGAATATAGGCTTCTAATGAAGTTTTTAATGTTTCTTTTTCTTCATCAGATAATTTAGAAATTGTGTTTTCGTCTTTTTTGATTAAATTATCAATATGGTCAGAATCGACACGAACGAAAGTTACGTCTTTATTGTCACCTTCAATTTTCTGAATCAAATGCGAGATAATCGGAGAATCTAAAAGTAATACTTCATATCCTTTTTCTTTTGCTGTTTCAATATACGAGTGTTGTGCTTCTTTGTTTCCAGCATAAAGAACTACCAATTTTCCGTCTTTATCGGTTTGGTTTTCTTTTAATTTCTCTTTTAATTCTTCTAAAGTAAAATAAGTGTCATCTACGGTTGGGTATAATACAAACGCACCTGCTTTTTCGTAGAATTTATCTTCAGAAAGCATTCCGTATTCTAAAACGATTTTAATGTCGTTCCATTTTGCTTCAAAATCAGCACGATTTTCATTGAATAAAGCTTTTAGTTTATCAGCAACCTTACGAGTGATGTAGTTAGAGATTTTCTTTACTGCACCATCTGCCTGTAAACCTGAACGGGAAACGTTCAATGGAATATCCGGAGAATCGATAACTCCTTTTAACATCGTCAAAAATTCAGGTACAATTCCTTCTACGTTATCAGTAACGTAAACCTGGTTTTGGTACAATTGAATTTTATCTTTTTGGATCTGCATGTCAGAACCTAATTTCGGGAAGTACAAAATTCCGGTTAAGTTAAACGGATAATCTACATTTAAATGAATGTGGAATAACGGATCCTCAAATTGCATTGGATACAATTCTCTGTAGAATTTTTTATAATCTTCATCAGATAATTCAGTTGGCTGTTTGGTCCACGCCGGATTTGGGTTATTGATGATATTATCTGTTTCAACGGTTTCGTTGATGTAATCTTCTGGAGCATCTTCCGGTTTTGGAAGTGTTTCTGTTTTGGTTCCGAATTTTATCGGAATAGGCATAAACTTGTTATACTTATTTAATAAACCACTGATTTTAGAATCTTCTAAAAATTCTAGAGAATCTTCGGCAATGTGTAAAATGATTTCTGTACCACGTGAAGTTTTGTCAGCTGGTTCTAAAGTAAACTCAGGACTTCCGTCACAAGTCCAGTGTGCTGCCGGCTCATCTTTGTATGATTTAGTGATAATTTCAACTTTTTCTGCTACCATAAAAGCAGAATAAAAACCAAGACCAAAATGCCCGATAATTCCAGAATCTTTAGCAGAATCTTTGTATTTGTCAAGAAATTCTTCAGCTCCTGAAAAAGCAACCTGATTGATGTATTTTTCTACTTCGTCGGCCGTCATACCTAAACCTTGGTCGATAATGTGGATTTTTTTTCCTTCTTTATCAACTTTGATTTCAATAACCGGATTTCCGTATTCGACTTTAGCTTCGCCAATGCTAATAAGGTGTTTTAATTTTAAAGTAGCATCGGTTCCGTTTGAAACAAGCTCACGTAAGAAAATTTCGTGGTCGCTGTACAAGAACTTTTTGATTAAGGGAAAGATGTTTTCTACCGAAACATTAATTTTACCTGTTGTCATATTTTTTAATTTTTAGTTTAATGTGATGATTTTCATTTAGTCAAATAGAATACCAATTGTTTTATAAATGACAAAATGGCGGAAGTGTTAATTTTGAAAGAAAATAATCAGATTCTAAAACAAAATTCGTCTGATGAATTGTATCTTTGTGGTATAATAATTGTTAAAACGTGTAAGTATTAACTTAAAATAAATATTAAAATGAAGAAAATTATTTTCTTTTGCATGATAGCCACGATGTTTTTTGCGTGTAAATCTGCTTCGTCTACAGCTTCAACTGAAGCAACAACACTTTCGACTAAACTTGATAAGTCTACTCAGGTTGCACTAAAAGGAAATTGGGTTTTGACCAATGTAACTTATGCCGGTTCAGATTATATCAAAGTAAACTCTTTTGATCTTGCAGATTCTAAATGTTTTATTGGAAGTACCTGGAGTTTTGTTTCAAATAATAATAAAGGTACAATGGCTTTAACAGCGCCAAGCTGTACTGGTTTTTCTTCTCCTATCGTTTGGAGTATCAATAATCAGGGTCTTTTTGTGCTTAAAATTCTTGATGCAGGTGTAAAAGCGAAGAAAGTAAGAGATGGTTATTTGTTAAAAGTTGGAGGTTTGACTGAAAGCTCATTTCAGTTAATCGACAATATCAATGTTGGCGGGCAAGTTAAAGACGTAACCTACCAATTTCAAAGAGCTAATTAATATTAAAAAAATATAAAATGAAAAAGATAACAGTTTTAGGATTAAGTAGTTTACTTGTATTGGTTAGTTTTTTTACAAGCTGCGAATCAGTTAAAAATGCAAATAATACGCAAAAAGGTGCCGGAATTGGTGTAGTTGCCGGTGGTTTAATTGGTGGTATTTTAGGAAATAATTTAGGAAAAGGCGGTAACGCTGCTTTGGGAGCTGCAATTGGAGCTGCTGTTGGTGGTGGAACTGGTGCTCTTATTGGAAACAAAATGGACAAACAAGCTCGTGAAATCGATCAGGCTTTGCCGGGTGCATCTGTAGAAAGAGTTGGAGAAGGAATTCACTTAACTTTGAATGAGAATGCAGTTCGTTTTGATACTAACAAATCAACTTTGACTACTCAGGCAAAAGCAAATTTAGATAAATTGGTTCCTGTGTTCAATGAATACGGAGATACTGATATTCAAATTTTTGGTTATACTGATAATACAGGAAAAGCAGAATATAACCTGACACTTTCAGGACAAAGAGCCGCAGCTGTACAATCTTACCTGGTTGCTAAAGGTTTAAAATCAAGCCGTTTCAAAACTTCAGGTTTAGGAATCGCTGATCCTATTGCAACTAATGATTCTGCAGAAGGAAGAGCTCAAAACCGTCGTGTTGAATTTGCAATTACTGCAAATGACAAAATGGTAAATGATGCTAAAACTGAAGCTGGAAAATAGTTTCAAAAACGCAATAATATTTCTTAAAAGCTGTTTCGTAAATGAAGCAGCTTTTTTTTGACTTTAGAAATTAAACATTGTAAATTTGGACTTTCAAATACAACCCATGCTCGACATTCAAAATATCTCTTTTTCGTATACCGATAAACCTGTTATCAATAACGTTTCTTTTACTATCAATAAAGGAGAAAATATAGCCATTATTGGCGAAAGTGGCTGCGGTAAAAGCACGCTTCTTAAACTTATGTACGGCTTGTATGATTTAAATGAAGGGAAAATTTTTTATAATGAAAAACCCATTTTAGGTCCAAAATACAATTTGATTCCCGGAATGCCTTTTATGAAATATCTGGCGCAGGATTTTGATTTGTCGCCCTACGAAACAGTTGCCGAAAATGTGGGCAAGTTTCTTTCGAATGGTTTTGCCAATATGAAAAAACTGCGTGTTCAGGAATTACTCGAAATGGTAGAAATGGAACAATTCTCTAATGTAAAAGCTAAATTTTTATCGGGCGGACAACAGCAGAGGGTCGCTTTGGTAAGAGTATTGGCATTAGAACCTGAAGTGATTTTATTAGACGAACCTTTCAGCCAGATTGATGCTTTTCGTAAAAATGCTTTACGCCGTAACTTATTCAGGTATTTAAAACAAAAAGGAATTACCTGTATCATTGCCACGCACGACAGCACAGATGCATTATCATTTGCAGATGAAGTAATCGTAATGCGAAACGGAGAGTTAATCGTAAAGGATAATCCGGCAAAAATATACGAAGATCCTGAAACTAAATATGTGGCTTCATTATTTGGAGAAGTAAATGAAGTGCCAACGCATTTAATGCTTCATTACGAAGATGAAACCCATAAGACATTAGTATATCCGCATCAGTTTAAAATGGTTCCGGAATCGAAATTAAAAGTGAAAATCAGAAGAACTTATTTTAGAGGAAATCATTATTTGATAGAATCTGTTTATAAAAGACAATTGATATTTTTTGAAAGTGAAATTGATTTGCCACTCGAACAAGAAGTTTTCTTAGCATTGAATTATTTATAATTAGAAAATGTGTCCATTAGAGAATGAGATAATTTTTTGACTTTAAAAAAGCAAACCCGACAGTTTTTAATGACTGTCGGGTTTATTTTTATCGAAATACTAAATAAAGGTTTACTTTTTCAGATACTTTTCTAAAAATTGATCTTGTTCCCAAAGCAGGTGCAGAATATTTTCTTTGGCCACATAACTGTGCGCTTCTTTAGGTAAAATAACCATTCTTGCCGGCGCGCCCAACCCTTTTAAAGCCTGAAAATAACGTTCAGTCTGCAGAGTAAAAGTTCCGGGATTATTATCAGCTTCACCGTGAACCAATAACATTGGCGTTTTCATTTTGTCCGCATTCATAAAAGGCGACATGGTGTTGTAAACATCCGTTGCTTCCCAGTAATTGCGCTGTTCGGTCTGAAAACCAAAAGGCGTTAAAGTCCTGTTGTACGCACCGCTTCGTGCGATTCCGCAAGCGAAAAGATTAGAATGTGTCAATAAATTAGCCGTCATAAAAGCGCCGTACGAGTGGCCGCCAACTGCAACTTTTTTGCGATTGATATAACCTAGAGCATCCACTGCATTTATCGCGGCTTCGGCATTATCAACTAACTGCGAAATAAAATTGTCATTTGGTTCTGTAGTTCCTTCCCCGATAATCGGAAAAGCAGCATCGTCTAAAACGACGTATCCTTTTGTTACCCAATACACAAAAGACCCATAATACGGAAAAGTGAATTCATTTGAGTTTTGAGTCGATTGTCCCGCACTGTTTCGGTCTTTATATTCTGCCGGATACGCCCAGATTAACAACGGTAATTTTTCTTTTTTTACTTTATCATAACCGGCAGGCAGGTATAAAGTTCCGGACAATTCAAGTCCGTCTTTACGTTTGTATTTAATAACTTCTTTACTCACGTTTTTAATACTTTCAAACGGATTTTTAAAAGCAGTAATTGGCGTTAAGCTGTTTTGTTTTTTGATGTTTCTGAAGTAATAATTCGGATATTCGCTTTTAGACTGAATCTGAACCAAGACTTTTCCGGTTTTAAAATCTTCGATCTCTAATAAATCTTCTTTTTTATCTTTATAAGAAGAAGTGTAAATACGTTTTGACTGTAATGTTTTTAAATTGAATTCATCAATAAAAGGAAACTGTCCTTTTTTGGTATAACCATCTCCAATTCTATAGGCATTATCTTTTTCAAGCGCTAAAACATATTTGTTGTATTCATTCTTTTTAGTTTCAAAAACGCCGGGATCAGAATATACATCTTGTTCATTTCTGTCTGTTATCAGTTTAGGATTTTCACTTGAATTTGATGGATTTATCAAATAAGTTTTGGTATTCCTGGTATCGTACCATTGATCTGAAAGTACGGCAACAGCATCATTTCCCCAGGTGATATTACTGAAACGCTGTGGTACTTTTACCAAAGAAGCTGCTTCTTTGTCAAAAGGTGCGTCCCACTGCAAAACTTCGTCTCTAAAATCTACCTTATTTGCCGGATCTCCTTCGTCTAAAGCCGTAACATACGTTAAGGTAGCAGGTTTGTCATTTCTCCATGTCATTTCTCTTTTGCCTTTTCGAACTGCCATAAAACCTTTAGGAATCACTTCGTTTAACGGCACTTCATTCACTATTTTGATTTCTTTTCCTCTGGCATCATAGACAATACTTCTAAACGGAAATCTGTTTAAAGGCACAACGTACGAAAATGGTTTCTGAATCGTAGTCAGCATAATATAATTTCCGTCTGGCGAAATTCTTTCTCCGGCGTACATTCCGGCGTCCTTGAATAAAGTTGCTGTGCCGTTAATGTTTATTTTATACAATTCAGATGTGATAATGTTTTCAAAATTAATCTCATCATTTTTGTTTTTCAACATATCCGGATAGGTTCTGTTTTGAGATTTCTCTCCGGAAGTATTAGAGATAATCGGTCCCGTTGGCAGATCTTTTTTAGCATCCAGCAAAGGCTTTCTGTCTCTTGGAAGCATTTTTACCAAAATAGTTTCATTGTCTAAATACCAGCTGAACGGATTTCCGAGATTTGCGTTTACAGTTGCTTCGGTAAGTTTTGTGGCTTGCGCCGATTCTACATCCAAAATCCAAAGTTCAACTCCGGTTGCAGTGGTGTGCGAAAACAAAATTTTCTTATCATTTGGCGACCAGAGAATATTGCTGATCTTAGGATTATTAGGCAAACCTGTAACTTGTACTTCGTCTTTACTGCCAATTTTTTTCAGCTTAAGATTGATGTTATAGGTAACAGTACTCGAAATATTAGTAATCGGATTTATTCTTAAACCTCCCAAGCGAAGTTCTTCCTGATTTAAATCGTCTAATGTTTTATAAGTGCTTCGGTACAAAAGCAGCATATTTTCTTTTTTTGTATCCATTGATACAGTCGGCGCTCTTTCATAATCGGCCAGATCTAAAATGGATTTAGATGGTTTTTGATACGTCAGATTTTCTTGAGCAAAAGCAAATAAGCCAATATTTAAAAATAACAACAGCGTGACCTTTATTTTCATAATTTGAATTTTACGGATTGAAAAATGGTATTATAAATGTTTGTCTAAAGTACTTTAGTCTTGTTACATTTTAGGTGATAATTTTCAAAATTTCATTTTTTTGGTAAAAAAACTGTTTTTTCAAAACATAAATAGTTTTAATTGAATAGATAATTAAAGTATATTAAATTGTCAATTACGAAAAAAAGAGTAATTTGTACGCTAATGTTTTAAAGTATACTTAAATTTGCAATCGAATTTTTTAACAAATAATAAAAGAATATGTATCATTCAAAAATAGCGGGCTTAGGATATTATGTTCCTTCAAATGTTGTGACCAACGATGATTTGTCTAAGATAATTGATACCAATGATGAATGGATTCAGGAGCGAACAGGAATTCAGGAACGCAGACATATCATTCGTGGAGAAGATACCACAACTTCGATGGGCGTAAAAGCAGCTAAAATTGCTATAGAACGTTCTGGCGTAGCCAAAGAAGATATCGATTTTGTAGTATTTGCTACCTTAAGTCCGGATTACTATTTTCCAGGACCTGGAGTTTTAGTGCAGCGTGATTTAGGATTAAGAACTGTTGGAGCACTGGATGTAAGAAACCAATGTTCAGGTTTTGTTTATGCAATTTCTGTTGCAGATCAATATATTAAAACCGGAATGTATAAAAATATTTTGGTAATTGGTTCTGAGGTACATTCGACAGGATTAGACATGACAACTCGCGGACGCGGCGTTTCGGTTATTTTTGGAGATGGGGCAGGAGCGGCCGTTTTAAGCCGTGAAGAAGATTTGTCAAAAGGAATTTTATCTACACACTTGCATTCAGAAGGACAGCATGCTGAAGAATTAGCATTGCAGGCGCCAGGAATGGGAGCACGTTGGGTAACCGATATTTTGGCAGATAATGATCCGAACGACGAAAGTTATTATCCGTATATGAACGGGCAATTTGTATTTAAAAATGCGGTCGTTCGTTTTGCAGAAGTAATTAATGAAGGTTTAGAAGCAAACGGTTTACAGGTTTCAGATATCGACATGTTGATTCCGCATCAGGCAAATTTGAGAATTTCACAATACATTCAGAATAAATTTAAATTGTCAGACGATCAGGTTCATAATAATATTCAGAAATACGGAAACACCACTGCTGCTTCTATTCCGATTGCATTGACAGAAGCTTGGGAGCAAGGAAAAATCAAATCTGGAGATACAGTAGTTCTAGCCGCTTTCGGAAGTGGATTTACCTGGGCGAGTGCTATTATCAAATGGTAATTTAATTCATCTTATATTATATTTTTAAACCTGCTCTTTTTAGAGCAGGTTTTTTTTATATTTTTGTTTGTTGCAATGACAATCGAAAAAAGAAATATCTTTTAATCAAATGAAAAAAAATCAACTAGAAATAGCCTGTTTCAATTATGAATCTGCTTTAATCGCTCAGGAAAATGGGGCTGACCGCATCGAATTGTGTGAAAACATGCATCTTGGCGGCACAACGCCAAACTCTATTTTAGTGGTAAAAGTGCGCGAAAGTTTGAGCATCAAAATGCATGTTATTATTAGACCTCGAGGCGGTGATTTTGTTTATACAGATGAAGAGCTTACAGAAATGAAGCAGGATATTAAACAATTTAAAAAACTGGGAGTAGATGGTTTTGTTTTTGGAATTTTAAAACCGGACGGAAGCGTCAATAAAAAACAAAATAAAGAATTAATTCATCTGGCTCATCCGCTTTCTTGTACTTTTCATCGTGCTTTTGATGTTGTAAAAGATTGGGAAAAATCTCTGGAAGATATTATTAATTGTGGTTTTAAAACGATTCTCACCTCCGGACAAGGCCAAAGCGTTGTTGAAGGAATTTTAGTTTTAGAGAAAATTCAAAAATTGGCTCAGGATCGAATCGAAATTATGCCCGGCGGCGGTCTTCGGTCTTCAAATATTGAATTTGTGCAGGAGGATTTAGAACCTACATTTTATCATTCGTCAGCAATTACAGGAAATGCTGAAACGGCAAATCCGGAAGAGGTAAAAGAATTAAAGAACTTCTTATAAAAATCATAAAACGTAAAAAAGGCTTGAAGTTGGCAAACTCCAAGCCTTTTTTTCTACAAGAAAATTATTCAAAATATTAAAATCTTCTGATAAAGTGGTGATTAGAACATTCCTCCGCCAGCTTTATTAGTGTTGTCTTCTCTTTGTTTGCGCTGTAAATTTTTGATTTTTCCTCCACCAAAATTATAGGTTAAACCTAAATAAACCGTTTGACTTTCCCAGGAAAACTGTCCGGTTTGCGGAAAAGGGTACAAGGTATCAAAAGAATATTTCATAGTGTTGAACACATCATTAAAACGTACGCTGATATTCATTTTGCTATCCAATAAAGTATAACGCGAACCTATGTCCATTTTGTACATTTCGTGGCTGTTATTTTGCAGTCCGTCAACACCGCCTCTGTAAAATCCGAAGGCTAAAAAGCTCAAACGTTTATTTACTTTAAAGTTCGAATTCATACGTCCGTTAAAAGCGGCAACTGTAATTTTTCTTTCTAAAGGACTGCTTGTTCTTGTTACAGGATCGTACTGAAACACAACTCCCTGCTGATTAATGCTTGAAAAATCGATAGATGGCGAGATATCCCACCATTTGGTGATTTTATAGTTGAAAGAAGCTTCAAACCCGTAAGAAGTATTATGATCATAATTAGTAAAAGTCATGATTTGTTTTTCTTTATTCGGATCTGCTTCGTCAGGATATAAAATTCTGCTGATTTGGTCATTTATGCTTCTCACAAAAACACCTGCAGTAAAACTTCCTTTTTCTAAAGTTTTAGTATAATTCACCTCAACAGAATTGGTAAACTGAGGTCTTAATTCCGGATTTCCCAATGAAGTTACCAATGGTGTAGAAAATTCACGAATTGGTTTTGTCTGCTCTAAACTCGGACGGTCAACACGACGGCTGTAGCTTAATTGAAAAGTGTTTTTCTCATTCAGATTATACGTTAAATAAGCAGACGGGTATAACGTGATATAATCATCATCAAAAGTATCTTTTCCGTGATTTAAGTTGGCTGCCACTTTATAACTTTCAAAACGGGCTCCCACCTGATAACTAAATTTTTTGAATTTTTGGCCAAAAGTTACGTAAGCAGAATAAATATCAGTATCATAAGTGTAATTCGAAACCTGATCTGCAGCGGCAATTAATGGATTTCCGGTAATATAATCATTATCCGTTTTTGTAATTCTTGCTTCGGCACCAGCCTCAAGCGTCGTTTTATCATTTAAAGGATTAACGTAATCAACATTTAGCGTGCTTAATTTTCTGGTTCCTTTTATGTAATCATTGTAAATACTGCTGTTTGAAGTATTGTCGATATTAGTTGTTTTAGTGTCAAAAGAAGCATTTTGAGTTTCTTTGTTGTCGCTGTAATTCCCTTCAAAATCTAAAGTATGACCTTCTTTCTTGAAAATATGTTTGTAAGCTAAATTATAAGTTCCATTGACATTCGGACCCCAGTATTTAGACTTTTGAAAAATATTCGACAAATCAGAATCGGTAACATTAATGTAGTCAATGTTAGTGTTTACAAAACCTTCTCCAGTATCCTTATTTTGATTGGTGTAAATAGACAACGTATTATGATCATCAATTAAATAATCCATCCCAATTTTATATAAGTAAGAATCGTTGTCGTTGACAACATCTAAATTTTGAGTAATATCCTGATCCAGTCTTTTGATGCGGCCTTCATTAAAATAAGTTCCAAAATTCTGACCCACATTTCCAAAGAAATTGACTTTTCCGGTTTTATAATTCAAATCCAAAGACTGATTGTATTTTGCCGTTTCTCCAAAAGTGATACCACCGCTGTAAGATCCGTTAAAGCCCGTATTGGCATTTTTATGCAAAATAATATTGATAATTCCAGACAGTCCTTCCGGATTGTATTTGGCACTTGGATTAGTGATCAACTCAATTTTTTTGATAGAAGTTGATGGAATTTGTTTCAATAATTGAGCAGGATCAATGTTAGATGGGCGTCCGTCAATTAATACACGAACATTATCATTCCCGCGAAGCGAAAGTTTTCCGTCCTGATCTACATTTACAGACGGAATATTGTTCATAATATCTGATGCAGAAGCACCGGCTGTAGTCAAATCTTTACCAACGTTAACGACTTTTCGGTCAATTTTTTGTTCAATTGTAGAGCGTTCAGCAATGATGTTTACGCCTTTAAGCTGTGTAGCTTCTTCTTCAAGAGCAACATTTACGGCAGCTGTTTTTTTATTGTCGCTTAAAATGATTGATCCTATATATTTTCTAAATCCTATATATTGAATTTCGATTGTATAACTTTTTAAGGCGAGGTTTTTAATAGTAAAATCTCCGTTATCATCTGTATTGACTCCTGAAACTACTTTGCCGTTATCTTTGATGGAAACTGTTGCGTAAGAAATAGGAGCATTATTTGATTTTTCAGTAATTTTTCCAGAAACTGTTCCAGGATTCTGGGCTTGTGCTGTCGCAATTACACCCAGTAATGCGAACAGAAAGAATTTTAATTTCATAGTTGGTACTTGATTATTTTTGATTTGATTGATGATGATTTTTTTGTTTTTGATATTTTTTTTCGGCTTCAAATAGAATTCAAAGTTCCTATTAAGACTCTTTTATGACGAATATGTTACAAGGAAATGTGAAAAAAGTTATTTTTATTTTTTACACGTTCTGTTTTTTAAGCGATTAGCGTTTTATTTTTTTGATAATTTTAACATTCAAAACAAAAGGCTTTTTAAGAAATTCTAATTGTTTTGTCGTATTTAATATGTTTTTCATTTTCTCTAATTGATGAATAAGCAGTATCTTTGCTCACTTTAAAAATAAGTTTACATGTCATTATCACAAATTCTTACTCCTTCTATACAAAATGCAATTCAGGCATTATTTGATGTTGCTGTTGATAAAATCGAATTTCAAACTACCAGAAAAGAGTTTGAGGGCGATATTACGATGGTGATATTTCCTTTATTGAAAGTGATTAAAAGTAATCCTGCCGAATTAGGAAATAAAATTGGAAATTATCTGGTTGAAAATGTTACCGAAGTGGCGCGCTTTAATGTCGTTTCAGGTTTCTTGAATATTGTAATTGCAGACAGTTATTATCTAAATTTCTTCAATGAAATAAAAGACAATACTAAGTTTGGATATGTAACGCCTGGTAATACAGAGAAAGCTATAATGGTCGAATATTCTTCGCCGAATACCAATAAACCTCTGCATTTGGGCCACGTTCGTAACAATTTGTTAGGATATTCTGTAGCTGAAATTATCAAAGCTTCCGGAAAAAAAGTGTATAAGACTCAGATCATTAATGATCGTGGAATTCATATCTGCAAGTCAATGCTGGCTTGGGAGAAATTTGGAAACGGTGAGACACCCCAAAGTTCTAATTTGAAAGGAGATAAATTAGTTGGAAAATATTATGTTGAGTTTGATAAAGCTTATAAAAGTGAAATTAATCAATTAATAGAAACCGGTAAAACTGAAGAAGAGGCAAAAAAACAAGCTCCGATTATTGTCGAGGCACAGGAAATGCTTAAAAAATGGGAAGCCGGAGATGATGCCGTAATTGCACTTTGGAAAAAGATGAACCAGTGGGTTTATGATGGCTTTGCTGCAACATATACTAATCTTGGAGTTAATTTTGATAAATATTACTACGAAAGCAATACTTACTTATTAGGAAAAGATGTGGTTCAGGTGGGTCTTGACAAAGGGGTTTTTGAAAAAGATCCTGACGGTTCAGTTTGGATTGATTTGACAGATGAAGGTTTAGATCGTAAGATTGTTTTGCGTTCTGACGGAACTGCGGTGTATATGACGCAGGATATTGGAACTGCAATTCAGCGTGTAAAAGATATGCCGGATGTAGGCGGAATGGTTTATACCGTGGGGAATGAGCAGGATTATCACTTTAAAGTATTGTTTTTAATCCTGAAAAAACTAGGTTTTGACTGGGCTTCAAGTCTTTATCATTTATCGTACGGAATGGTCGATTTACCATCTGGAAAAATGAAGAGCCGTGAAGGAACTGTTGTAGATGCTGATGATTTGATGCAGGATATGACTGATACAGCCAAACAGATTTCTGAAGACTTAGGAAAATTAGACAGTTACTCTCCAGAAGAAAAAGCAAAATTGTATAAAACAATTGGGCTTGGTGCTTTAAAATATTACATATTAAAAGTAGATCCTAAAAAACGTATTTTGTTTAATCCGGAAGAATCAGTTGACTTTGCCGGAAATACAGGTCCGTTTATTCAATATACTTACGCGAGAATTCAGTCGATTATCCGTAAAGCCGATTTTGATTTTTCTGAAAAGACGAATACAACAGAATTGCACGAAAAAGAAAAAGAGCTCGTAAAACAACTCGAACTTTTTCCGGAAGTAATTCAAAACGCTGCGCAAAATCATAGTCCGGCCTTAATTGCAAACTATACGTATGATTTAGTAAAAGAATACAATTCATTCTATCAATCAGTGCATATACTGGGAGAAGCTGACCTGACCAAAAAGATTTTCAGAGTGCAGCTTTCGCAAAAAGTAGCCGAAGTCATAAAAGCAGCATTTACATTATTAGGAATTGAAGTTCCGGAGAGAATGTAAAAATTTTAATTACAAAACGTAAAGCCAATAGCCTCAAAAACTATTGGCTTTTTTTATTATTTATTTGACGTATTGTTCTTACAAATAAAAGAGATCTGATTTACTTTTGCATCATTGAAATTTATATCGAAATTCTAGAGCTTATAGAAAATGAATGTAAGCAATTACAATACTTCCTTATATTATTTTTAACTATTTTGAATTAGTACCCTTTTAGTAAAGATTATAAAAGGAATCACCGTCTGAATTGATTTTTAGACGGTTTTTTTTTGGATTTTTTTCAGGGTGCAGTATAATAAATCAGTTTTAGCATTTTGATTACTTAATTCTTAAAAAGCATCATTTTTACTTTTTACGCAAGCCTTACATAAAAATTATTTTATTGTAGTAATTATCTTAAATATATGGTTAATCTACTTAATAATAGATAATTACAGTTTATTTTTCTTACATTATATCGTCAAAAGTAATATTTTTACTATAATTGATGATGTTAAATAATTGATATTTCTTGTTAAAAATATATTAATTTGATAAGTTGCGCTCAATTAATCAAATTAGATAGAAATAATGAAAGAAAAATTGAAAGTATTTGGGGTACTTTTTTTTGTTTTTTTGCAATTTACCTTTGCACAAGAAAAAAAAATTACCGGGACTGTTACAGACAGGGCGGGCATCCCCTTGCCGGGTGTCAGTGTTTTAGTGAAGGGGACGCAATCCGGAACACAAACTGATTTTGATGGAAAATATTCAGTCAAAGCCACATCGGGTCAAACGCTTATATTTAGTTATGTAGGAATGAAAACCCAGGAAGCTGCTACTAGTTCTTCAGTTGTTAATATCAAAATGACAGACAACGCCATGGAACTTGGAGAGGTAGTGGTCACCACAGCAATGGGCGTTAAAAGAGATAAAAAATCTCTGGGTTATGCCACACAGCAGATTTCAGGGAGAGATTTAGACGGCGGCGCAGGTAATGCCAGCGTGGCGAACCTTTTGTCTGGTAAAGCTGCAGGCGTTGAGGTTTCGAGAAATACTAATTTTGGCGGTTCTACAAATGTTGTCATTCGCGGTAATAAATCTCTAACAGGAAATAATCAGGCACTTTGGGTTGTCGATGGTGTACCTATTGATAATACAAATTCCAATACATCATCACAGGCACAAGGTGGCGGCGGTTACGACTACGGAAATAATATTTCTGATATTAATCAGGAAGATATAGAAAGTATTAATATTCTTAAAGGTGCTGCCGCAACTGCTTTATACGGTTCAAGAGCCGCAAGCGGAGTAGTAATGGTGACAACCAAAAAAGGGAAAAAAGAAGACAGGAAAGTTGGTTTTACTTTTTCAAGCAGTCTTACTGTTGGAACAGTTGATAAATCTACTTTTCCTAAATATCAGACAAAATATGGTTCAGGATATGGAATTGGAAGCTCATTTCTTGATCCGGACAATAAAATCCCAACTGTAGATACTTCTAATGATGCTTCATACGGAGATGCTTTTACAGGACAGCCTGTTTATCAATGGGACGCTTTTACACAATATTCAAAAAATTTCGGACAAGCCTCTCCGTGGACTGCCGCAAAAAATGGCCCTATCACTTTTTTCAAAACTGCTCAAACAAATACAAATAGTTTGTCTCTTGAAAAAGCTACAGAAAAATCGAGTCTTTCATTATCCTATGTAAATACACAACAAACCGGTATTTTGCCAAATAGTGAGTTGAAGAAAAATCAGTTAAGCGCCAGATTTAGCCAGAATATAACCGACAAATTAACCGCAAACGCGTATGCTGCTGTCACTTTGCAGAACACAATGGGCAGAAATTCTACCGGCTATAATGATAATATCATGGGGAATTTTAGACAATGGTGGCAGACCAATACTGATATAAAAGAATTACGTAATGTTTACAATGCTTCAGGAGGCCAAAATATTACCTGGAATTGGGCTGATCCAACTTCAACGGAAGGACTTGTACCGGCTTATTGGGATAATCCTTATTTTACCCGCTATCAAAATTATTCTTCAGACAACAGAACTCGTCTGTTCAGTTATGCATCCCTTAATTATCAAATAACAAGTTGGTTAAGTGCTTTAGGACGCGTTTCATTAGATACTTACAAAGAGCTGCAGGAAGAACGAAGAGCTGTTGGGTCCCTGGCTTCCGGATTTGGATTATCTCCAGTTGATGAAACTTCCGGTTATCAGCGATTTGATAATAATTTTCAGGAAATCAATTATGACGCAATGTTAAACTTCAATAAGAAGTTTGGGGATAATATCAGCTTAACAGGAATATTGGGGGCAAATATTAGGAGAGATGACAGAGAAAATGTTCTCTCATCTACCATTGGAGGATTGGTAACTCCAGGAATATATGCATTGTCAAATTCGAGATATGCGCTGCCTTTTGCTAATGAATTAAAATACACAAAACAAGTAAACGGCATTTATGCACAGGCATCTTTAGGATATAAAGACACTTATTTTTTAGATGCATCAGTAAGACGTGATGAGTCTTCTACACTGCCAAAAGGAGATAATGTATATGTATATCCTGCAGTTTCGGGTTCTGTTTTATTTTCGAATTTTATCAATAAAAACTGGTTGAATTTAGGAAAGTTCAGAATGAATTATGCTGAAGTTGGTAACGATGCCGATGCACTACAGTTAATAAATACCTATACAAGAAGTTCCAATTTTAATAATGAACCAATGTATACGCTGCCAAATCTTAATAAAAATTCAAATCTTAAACCGGAAAGAACGAAATCTTTTGAACTAGGTTTAGAAACCAGTATGCTGAATAGGCGTTTAGGTTTTGATGTTACGTATTATAAAACAAATTCTGTAGATCAAATTGTTTCTGCAGCTGTTTCTTCTGCATCAGGTTTTACAAATGCCGTAGTAAATGGCGGTAATATTGAGAACAATGGTTTAGAAATTCAAATTACGGGAACTCCTGTCAAGACACACGATTTTAGCTGGGACATCTCAGTAAACTGGTCTAATAATAAAAGTAAAGTTATTTCATTACCGGGAGGTATAGGTAATTTGCAATTAGCTTCTTTTCAAGGTGGCGTGACAACGAATGCAACCCGTAACGAAGCGTACGGAAGCATAAAAGGTACTGATTACGTTTATACAAATGGTGAGCGTACAGTCGACCAAAATACTGGTAAATATATGATTACAACTACATCTGACAATACGATAGGAAATATAACGCCTGACTGGATTGGCGGCGTAAGAAATAAATTTACTTATAAAAATATTGCTCTTGGGTTTTTGATTGATACTCAAAAAGGAGGAGATATTTTCTCTCTTGATATGTATTACGGCCTTGCGACAGGTTTATATCAGGAAACCGCAGCGGGTACTATTCGTGAAACAGGTGTTTTAAATGCGGGTGTGGCTCCGGACGGCACTTCAAATACGGTTATCTCAAAGAATCCCGGCACCTATTCTAATAACTACGGTTATTTAGCAGGGCCTGCTAAAGCATTTGTTTATGACGCTTCTTATGTAAAATTAAGGGAAGTCTCTATATCCTATAATTTTCCTAAAAAGATGTTTGAAGGAACATTTGTTAATTCGGCAACATTCAGTTTGCTGGGCTCAAATTTATGGATAATCAGTAAAAACCTTCCTTATGCAGATCCTGAGAGCGGTTTGTCATCCGGAAATAAATCAAGAGGTTATTCTATAGGATCTTTGCCTACAACAAGAGACATAGGATTCAATTTAACATTTAAATTTTAATACAAAATCATGAGAAAAATAATTTATTTTTTAGGTGTTTTATTACTTACAGCTTCCTGTAGTGATTTAACAGACTTAAATGAAGATAAAAAAAATCCTTCTGAGGTACCCGCTGCCACTCTTTTCAGCAGCGCTCAAAAAGGTATAGCGGAGCAGGTGATTAACACAAGTGTAAATAAAAATATCTTTAGATTAGTTAATCAGCAATGGACAGAAACTACTTATATAGATGAATCTGTTTACCAATGGACAACCAGAAACATTTCCGGCAATCATTGGGATGCGTACTTTTCTGGTACGACAAGCGGTGATGGCTCTTTGAGTGATTTAATTTTGGCAAAATCATTTATAGAAAAACAAGTAATATTAGCTTCTGATCCAAATTTCACGGACAAGACAGCTGCGAAAAAAAACCAGCTTGCGCTGATAGACATTTTAATCGTTTATTCGTATCAAATTTTAGTTGATACTTTTGGAGATATTCCGTATTCTGAAGCATTGAAACAGGCTGGAAATTATCTTCCCAAGTACGATAAGGCGATAGACATTTATAAAGATTTAATTGTGCGCCTTGATGCTGATATCGCTAATATTGACACAGGGTATCCTTCTTTTGGCGGTGCAGATTTTATTTACAAAGACAATTTGAATTTATGGGTAAAATTTGCCAACAGTATTAAATTAAGATTAGGAATAAATCTGAAAGCATCGGGATTAGAAAATGCTATTGCAGATGCAGCTATTATCTCTGCATCAAAAAATGTTTTTACTTCAAATGAAGATAATGCAAAAATAGCTTATGAGAAAAATGTTCCCAATACAAACCCAATTTATGTTGAATTGGTTTTTGGCGGAAGGCACGATTTTGTGCCGGCAAAGCCTTTTGTCGATGCTCTGGCAGCTAAAAATGATCCTAGAACAGGGGTGTATTTTGCACAAAATTTAGTAGATAAAAATAAAAATCCACTGCCCTACAAAGGAGGGATAATTGGTGTTAAAAATAGTTTTGGTAATTATACCCATGTTGGAGATGTAATCCAGCAGCCTGATTTTAAAGGGACTTATCTTGATTATGCAGAAGTGGAATTTTTATTGGCAGAAGCAGTTGAAAGAGGAGTTGCAGTAAGTGGAAGCGCAGCAACTCATTATGCCAATGCAATCACAGCGTCTATGGAAGATTGGGGAATTAGTGAAAATGCCATAGATACTTACTTAGCACAGCCAGCTGTTGCTTACACGACAGCGGCAGGAAGCTGGAAGCAAAAGATTGGCGAACAAGCCTGGTATGCAATGTATAACAGAGGATATGAAGGATGGACTTTTACAAGAAGATTAAATTTTCCAGCTCTTTTGCCACCTCCAAATGCAGATGCTGCTGCCGAAGGTCAGATCCCATCGAGAATGACGTATCCAATCAGAGAACAAACTTTGAATGCAGTGAATTATAATGCTGCGGCCGCCGCAATTGGCGGAGATAAATTAAAAACAAAATTATTTTGGGACATCGACTAAAAAATAATTAGAAATAATTCTGTCCATTTTTAGTACTTATAATGGAGTGGTAAAATTAAATAATCAAACAAAACCATCTAAATTAATTTTAGGTGGTTTTTTACATTAAAAGATTATCACAGGAAATCATGAATTTACTTTTTCGATTAAAAAAATCTTAAAAAGACACATTTTTCTTTTACCACTATTTCTTACATAAATTTTTTTTGCACGTCTGTGTTGCTTTTTACAGATGTTTAACTATTTAAAAACAAGTGTGTTGACTTAAATCCCCTTGTTAATAATGTTTGTTAAGTAATATATATACTACAATTTAATATGTTAAATGATAAATATTTCTTGTTAAAATTGTATTAATTTGATAAGTTGCGGCCAATTAATCAAATTAAATAAGATAATGAAACAAAAATTGAAAGTATTTGGGGTACTTTTTTTTGCTTTTGCTTTGCAGTTTGCATTCGCGCAAGAGAAAAAAATTACAGGAACAGTTTCAGACAATGCAGGAATACCTTTACCGGGTGTGAGTGTTTTAGTTAAGGGAACAAAATCTGGAACACAAACTGATTTTGATGGAAAATATTCCGTCAAAGCGGCATCAAATCAAGTTTTGGTATTTAGCTATATTGGATTTAAAACACAAGAAATAGCTGCGAGTGCTGCAATTATTAATGTAAAATTAATAGATGCCGGCGCTCAACAACTGGAAGGTGTTACTGTTACTACGGCAATGGGAATTAAAAAACAAAAAAGGTCACTTGGTTATGCCACCTCCAGTGTGAGCAGTAAAGACCTTACTGATGTTACGAATGTAAATGTATTTGAATCACTATCAGGAAAAGTTGCCGGTGCAGATATTACGACTCCGGCACAAGCGGGAGCTTCGTCAAAAGTAATTATTCGAGGCTTTAATTCTTTATCTAACAGCAGTCCATTATATATAGTTGACGGAACACCTATTAATAATAGCAGCAATGGGGGCGGCACTACTACCGATGGAAAAATAAACAGTACCAGAAGTTTTGATGCAGGAAATGGAATTAGTGACTTAGATCCTAATAACATAGAAAGCATGACGGTCCTTAAAGGTGCAGCTGCATCTGCATTGTACGGATCAAGAGCTGCAAATGGAGTGATTTTAATTACAACAAAATCTGCCAAAAATAAATCAAAAATAAGTATTGATTTTTTAACTTCTACAGACTTTACTCAGGTCGCAAGAGTACCACATTTACAGGACGACTTTGGACAGGGCTGGAGTGGACTTTCGTACTCAACTTGGGCAGGCGCCGCAAATGCAAAAAATACTTCAAGTAACGAAAACGGTTCTTGGGGTGCTAAATATAATGGAGAAATAAGACCTTGGGGTGCTATCATCAATGGCGTGCAGCAAAATAAACCGTATGTTGCCTTACCTAATAATATTAAAGATTTTTACACTACGGGTACTACATTTACAAATAGTGTTCGTGTGAGCGGCGGCGGCGAATCTTCAAATTTCTCACTGAATGCATCTACTGTTAATTCAGATGGTATTTTTCCAACAGCTGCTGATGCTTACAAAAGAAATACAATTGGACTGAATGCAGGCATTTCTGCAGATAAATTTTCAGTGAGAACAAGCGTCAATTATGTCAACAAAGATCAAAATGCAGTAAACACTGGTCAGGGCGGTACTGAAGGAGGAACTGTTGCACAAGCATTGGCACAAACTCCCAGAGATATTGATATTGTAGGGTTAAGGGATTATATAAACAATCCATATAATGCACCAAGCAATTTGTACTCTCCTTATGTAGACAATCCGTATTGGGATTTACAGGAAAATGCAACAAACATTAAAGGAACTCGATTTTTTGGAAATGTAAATTTGAGTTATAAAATCACAGACAAGCTGATTGCAACTTATCAGGTAGGCGGCGATTACAGAAATGAAAAAATTAAGTCTTACGGTGCAATAATGGATTACTTGCCTGGTTCAGCAAATGCTGATAATGGCAAAGCAATAACTGTTGGAGGTGTTACCGAAAAAACAGCCGAAAATAAAGAGGCGGATACTAACTTCAATTTAACGTATAATACTGTAATCAAAAGCGATTATAATCTGACTGCAATGGTGGGATTCAATACGAATCAACGTAGTGGATCTTCATTAAGAGCATATATTACAAATTTAGATGTACCTTATTTCTACGAGCTGTCAAATTCAATATTACAGGCGAATGTGTTGCAAGATGATTATTTAAGAAGAAGTTATGGGGTATTTGGATCTGTAGAGGCCTCTTACAAAAATGATATTTTTGTAACGTTAACAGGCAGAAATGACTGGACATCGACACTTCCTCAAGGTAATAACTCCTATTTTTATCCTGCATTAAGTGTAAGCGGGGTTGTATTAGATAATGAAAAACATTTTATCAAATTGAGAGGTAGTGTTGCCGCTATTGGAAATGATACAAGCTATTATCAGACAAATAGTTCTATGATTCCTGCCAATGCTGCATTGGGATTTGGAAATATTTTTCTTCCAATTGGGGGAGTAAATGGATATGAATTAGCTGGAAACTTAGGGAATCGAAATCTTAAACCAGAAAGAACAACAGAATACGAATTAGGTTTTGAAAGCAATTTCTACAAAAAAAGAATCAACTTAGATGTATCGCTTTATCACAAAAAAACCACGGACCTATTATTTTCAAGACCGCTGGCTGGCTCGACAGGTTTTTCATCGCAAACCGATAATATTTTAGATCTTCAAAACAGGGGTATTGAAGTTGTATTAAATATCGTACCGGTTAAAACAGAAGATTTTCAATGGAATTTCACTACAACATTCACCAAAAACATATCAAAAGTTCTTGACATTGCATACCAATTACCCAACCTTACTTTAGCTTCTATGTATGGAGTAAATTTTGTAGCCGAAAAAGGTAAGCCTCTCGGTACTTTTACAGCCTATACGCCTAAACTAACACCAGACGGGCGTCCTATTGTTGTAGGTACTACAGGATATTATGCTACTGATGCGGAGCAAAGCAACGTAGGAACATCTCAAAGAGACTTTGTAATGGGATTTAATAATAATTTTAAATACAAAAACTTTACATTGGGCTGCAGTGTTGATTGGAAACAGGGAGGGCAAATGTATTCTTATACCAAAAGAATAAATGAGTTTTCAGGAAACGGGATAGAAACCACTTTTAATGACAGGAATCCTTACATTATTCCAAACTCTGTAGTTGAGGTTAAGGATGCTGCCGGAAAAATTACTTATGCCGAAAATACAACTCCAATGACAACTAGTAAAGTAACTAGTTTTTGGAATACTTCTTCTAATCCTGGTATTGAGGCCGGACAAATAATTGATAAAACATTTGTTCGTTTGAGAGATGTATTTATTTCTTACAGTGTTCCAAATTCATTAACCCACCAGCTAAAACTATCAAATGCGAGTATTAGTTTATATGGGAAAAATTTATTCATGTGGACACCAAATTCTAACCCTTACGTCGATCCTGAATTATCAACTTATGGCGATGGTTTATTGAGTGAGGCTGGAGAATTTGCATCCAATCCGTCTCAAAGGTCGTATGGAGCAAGTCTTAAATTAACATTCTAAAAAAAAGAGAAATGAAAAAATTTATAATAAGTATACTTATTTTATCAACTACATTCATGGGATGCAGTGATTTAGACATTAATAATGATCCAGATCTTTTAACTCCGGAAAATACCCCTCTATCTTCGCAGCTTCCTGCTGGAATTATTGGAATCGTAGGAGCAGAAGGAGGTATAATGTCAATAATAGGGGGATTTTGGTCACAGTATTATTCGCAGTCTTCTATTGCCAATCAGTTCAAAAACATAGATTCTTATACTGTAACCACTAATGATTATAATTATGCATGGACCAGTATGTATGATGGTCTTAATGACATAAAAACAGTACAAAGAAAGGCATTGGAAGAGGGAAATTGGAATTATTACTTAATTGCTACTACTTTATATGTTCAGGCATCTCAAATAATGACAGATTTTTATGGTGATATTCCATATGTGGAAGCTTGTAACCCTAAAATTCTTACTCCAAAATTCAATACCGGACAAGAAGTATATGATTTTATGATAAAAGATCTAGACGACGCACTTTCTAAAGATTTGACAACTTCAAAAGGACTTGTTCCTGGTAAGGATGATTTTATTTTCCTTGGAAATATGGCAAACTGGAAAAAATTTGCAAACACATTGAAATTGAAAATTTATATCAGACAATCAGAAAAAAACAAAGCTGTTTCAGATGCTGGTATAGCAGCACTTTTATCAGACTCATCTGTTTCTTTTCTGGATACAGATGCTGCCGAATCTAATTTTATTGGTTCACCAAACTATGAAAATCCATTATTTGAAGTGAACTATAAGCTAAATGTCAGAACAAATATTAGAATCAGCAGAACCTTAGGTCAATATCTGGATGAAAATAATGATCCGCGAAAGGATCCCTTTGTTTATTGGAATCCTGCCAACGCTGCTCCTAAGGAATATGTTTATCAGGATCAGGGTAATTACGAAGTAAATCAAAGTTTAGGGTATACGACTAAAGGATCCTCAACTGCTTCTCTTCCTGCCGTGATTTACAATAGTTCAAAAACAACATCTGATCCTGCAGGTATTTATGACGGATCTAAAAAACCAGTCTATTTGTTGTCAAAAGAAGAAAGTTTGTTCTTACAAGCTGAGGCACTAGAAAGAATAGGTTTGAGTGGAAAAGCTAAATATGATGCCGCAATAACTGAAAACTTTAAGAAAAATGGTATCGCCTCATCAAAAGCAGAAATTTTCATTAATGGTGCGTATGCATATCCAGGCACTGGGACATTTGAACAAAAATTAGAAGCAATAATTGTTCAGAAGTGGGTTGCGAGTTTCCCGGAAAATGGATTTGAAGCTTTCTTTGAAAAAAATAGAACAGATTATCCAAGAACTTCGCCGGTAGCACAAAATGTTTCAGGTTATAAAGGAGGACAATTTGTTTTTACAGCAAGTCCGGATGCGGTAGTTCCTTACGGTAGTTTCCCTAAAAGAATTCCTTATCCATTAACTGAAAGAAGCTACAATCCAAATGCTCCAAAATTGTTAGCTGTTACGGATAAAATTTGGTGGAATAAATAATTCTATTTATTAAAAAAGACAATTAATTCAATAAAAATGAAGAATATAAAAAACAATATAATAAAAATACTTTTCGGTATTCTTATTTCAATTTCATTTGCTTCCTGTGATGCAGGAGGAGATCCGGAGGCAGGCGGTACGACTACCCAAAATTTTGCAGGGGACTGGTATATCAATGTTCAATTTAATGGTGTGGACAAAGTGATAAGATTCTCCACTTATAACACATCGGCCAATGATAACACCATGTTTATCGATGATAATGGTTTTTCTCAAACTTTACCAAGCTCTCAGCTATTAAAAGCAAAATATACTATTAATTTGAACGATGGCACTTTTGGGTCAGATGCAAATACTCCAAACTTGCGACAAAGCAATAAAACGGTTACAATTACAAACGGAAAAATTGAAAAAATGGCCGGAACATCTAGAGGTGGTCACACTGTCGACAAAATTTCGTTTACGGTTGAATATAGTACTGAACCTGGTGTTCAATACAAATATGTTGGAACAAAAAGGACTGGTTTCAAGGAAGACGAATACTAAAAAGACTGATTGAGCAAAACCAATTCTCAACTCAGTTTACAATAAAAAAAGCCGATAGTCCTAAAACTATCGGCTTTTTTATAACTAACACAAAATATTTTATTTTACGAATTTGTTGATGATAGCATCAGATTCTGCTTTTGAAGCATTTGGTTTTAAATCAAATAAAAGAGAATAAAGGGGTTTTCTATCAACTTTAGCTTCTAAGTTTAAATCTTGATGTCTGTCAAAAAGAGTCTGCCATTTGTCACGAACATTTTTCCAAAGCGCATTGTTTGCTACCCACCATTTTTGGCCTGCGATACATTTAATATCCGGCACTTTAGTGTAAACGTCAAAACCTTTTTCTTGCGCTAACAACACATCTTTTCCGCTGTCATCGCGAACCAGTTTGTCATTGTCCTGCTCATGATTCCATCCAGTAGCAGTAATTTCATGAATGTTTCTTCTTTTCAAAACATTGTAATCATTACGTTTAGTCTGCTCTCTTCTTGGTAATGGCGCATCAGCAACATTTGCCCAATAATCTTTTCCGTCTATATGTACCCAAGTCGAAGATCCTTCATATCTCGGGCTGTCATCAACCTGATAAACTTTTTGAGTCCATTGCCCTTTTACGGCTTTTTTGTCTAGTTTTTTATATTTCCAGAAAGAGTTTTTATCAAATGAATATAAGTCGGTATTTTCATAAAGCCAATCTTGTCTCCAGTGTTTGATGATCATATCATCACTTACAATAAGCAAATGCTGCATAACAATTTTATTTGGAGTATCTTCTAACAATTCAACCCATTCCAAAGCCGATTCATGTTTAGTTTGTGATGGTTTATAAGCTGCTGAATCCTTAGCATATTGAAAAGTTTCTGCAAAATTAAATTTCACTTCATAACAACCACACATCGATTTTATCGATTTGATGTCTTGTTGTTTTTTGTCCTGACTGAAACCAAGGCTGCAAGTAAAAGCCATTACGGCTGCAATAGATAGGCGTTTTGTAATCATAACTTATGGTTTTGCTTTTTTAATTATTTTTTGCAAATATATAAATTTTATTTAGAACAATTAAAAATAGTTATATATTTGCGTCATTATTAAGACTGAATAAAAATAATGAAAGCCACTTTTACCCTTTTTACGATTGCCCTTTTTTGTCAAATTACTGCTGCTCAGCAAAAAGATAGTATTGCTTCTAAAGAAAAACTTTCAGAGGTAGTGGTTACAGGTCAGATTGAACCACAATCGATTAAAAAGTCGGTTTTTAATGTTCGAGTAATATCAAATTTGGATATTCAAAATTTAGCGGCCAATAATTTATCAGATGTTTTAAATCAATATTTAAATATAACGGTTAGACCAAGCGGAACTACAGGTCGTTCTACAGTTTCACTATTTGGTTTGGATGCGCAGTATTTTAAAATCTTGGTTGATAATATACCATTAGTGAACGAGGGTGGTTTAGGAAATAATACTGATTTGTCGCAAATAAATCTTAACGATGTTGACCACATTGAAATCGTTGAAGGTTCAATGGGAGTGAGTTACGGTGCAAATGCTGTAAGCGGCGTGTTGAATATTATTACAAAAAAAACATCTAAATATAAATGGGATGTAAATGCAGCTGTACAGGAAGAAACAGTTGGCAAGGAATATTCATTGTTTGACAAAGGCCGTCATATTCAATCTTTAAGAGTTGCTCATACATTCAATAAAAATTGGTTTTTAAGTGTTGGAGCAAATAGAAATGATTTTAAAGGCTTTCTGGATGGTAAAAAAGGGATCAATTATTTAGAAAATGACCAAACGCGCGGTTATAGATGGCTTCCAAAAGACCAGCTAAATGGTAGTGCCTTACTTTCATATCACAAAGATAATTTCAGATTTTTCTACAAATTTGAATACTTAGATGAAAAAGTAGATTATTACAATAGTACGGTACAATCTAAGTTTAATAGTACGTTAGGATCTTATCGTCTTGCCGAAGACAGCAGATATTTTACAACAAGATACTTTAATAATTTAAATGTAACAGGATCACTATTTTCACAATTGAATTATAATGTTTCTGTTACACATCAAAAGCAGCAAAGAGAAGTAGAGGATTTTGAGTATTATTTATATACCAAAACAGAAGGAAAAAATGTGACTCAAAAAGATCAGTCTATGGAGGTTCTTTCTTCTACTGGAACTGTCAATAATTTTTTCTCTGATAGCAGTGTTGATCTTCAATTAGGTTATGAATTTGTAAATAATCAGGGTTTCTCACTTGTACAGGAAGCGAACAATATATATGTGCCGGTTCGAAAGACTCTTGAAAACTATGATTTCTTTGCGACTTCTGAAATTATGGCTACGGAGAGATTTTCAATCAAACCTGGTTTAAGATTTTCATCTCAATCCAAATTTAAAAATCAATACGCATCTTCTATTGGGCTAAGATATTTATTTGATAAGGGACTGGAACTGCGTGGCTCTTATGGAAACGGATTTAGAACGCCGAATTTTGATGAATTATATTCAAAACAAATTTTTGACGGGCACTTCTTTACCGGAAATGAAAATTTAATTCCAGAAACGAGTACTTCTTATGAAGCAAGTGTCAAAAAACTTACCTCATATTCGTCAGGTCTGCAACTTTCAAATACAATTGCCGGAAGTTATTTAAATGTTGATGATAGAATTGATATGGCATTTGTGCGTAATAATCCTGATACAGGAAATCCGGAATATCAATATATCAATATCAGCAAATATAGAATGTGGAACTTTTCTACAACGAATCAGTTTCGAAAAGATAATTTGACAGTTAATATTGGAGCTGCGTTAATTGGTGTCTCGCAGTTAATTGATAACCAGGAATTTGTTTCGGACGATCAATTTTTATATTCTTTCAATTTAAACGCGAGTATTTCTTATAACATTCCAAAATGGAAAACGGTCGTTTCAGGATATTACAAATACAACGGAAAAACACAACAATTTATATCGGGAACGAACGAATATATTTTATCTGAAATTGCTCCAAGTAACTGGCTGGATGCATCTATTAGAAAAAATTTCTTCAATGAGCACTTACAAGTTTCAGTGGGAGCAAGAAACATTCTTGATGTAACCAATGTAAATCAAACTAGAACAAGTGAGGGAGCAGGACATGCCGCGGCATCAAACCTAATGCTTGCTTACGGACGTTCTTATTTTTTAAAATTAGCATATAACCTTAATCTTTAATATAAAACAGAAATACAATGAAAAAGTTATTATTTTTATCAATCGCGTTATTATCCTTAGCGTCATGTTCAAGTGATGATGAAACTGCTATAGAAATCCCAACAGTTGGAGCAACATTACAGCCAGCAGTAGGTGGACCAAACCAGCCTAATCAGGTTTATCTTGATTTAAGTTCTACAGAATCTAAATCGGTAAACAGAGAAGCATGGGATTTCGGATTCTCAAGTGGGACAGACTTTAGAGTAATAATAAACGGGTCTGTAAAAATGGCTGTTAAAAAATTAGAAACTTCTGATATCACCTTAACACAACAAATTGATGCTAATGTTGGAGTTGGAGCTGGAACAACAGCATCTTCTAATGGTTTTGTTGATAACCCAACTGGTGTTTTAGCTGGTGCAGGAGCAGGAATTGGAACTGCAATTGCTGAAATCTCGGCTACAGATGCAGACAACAAAGTATATTTAGTAAATCTTGGATTTAAAGTTTCGACAGCGGCAGCTGCTGTAGGTTCTGTAAATGTTGATGGAGATGCAAGGGGCTGGAAAAAAGTTAGAATTTTAAGAAGCGGTACTGGATACAAAATTCAATATGCTGATTTAGCTTCCGCAGTTTTTACAGAAAAAGTAATTACAAAAGATGCTGATTTTAATTTCACATTTTTCAGTTTAGCCACTGGCAATCCAGTTGCCGTTGAGCCTCAAAAAACAAAATGGGATTTAAACTTTACAACTTTTACGAACTACTTGCCAGGAGCTACAGAAGTAACTTACGGTTATGCTGATTTTATCACAACAAATGCAAAAGGAGGAACTAAAGCGTACCAAGTTTTGACTACTGCGGATGTAACTTATGCAGGTTTTACAAAAGCAAATGTTGTTGAGCCTAATTTTACAGCTTCTGTAACAGATCAAAGAATTATTGGTGCAAACTGGAGAAGTGGTGGAGGACCAGGTACATTACCAAGTATTAGAACTGATCGTTTTTATGTTGTTAAAGATGCAGCTGGAAATTATTATAAAGTTAAATTCCTTTCATTAACAAATGATGCAGGACTAAGAGGTAATCCTGTTTTAGAGTATGCTATATTACTGTAATTTTTGAAATAGTAACCACACAAAATAATTAAAATCATTTTTACTTTGATCTTACAATAATGAGGTTTTGCAATAAAGCCACATCAAAAGTTTAGTTAATCATTAGCTTTGTTTTTTTTATTTTTTTTGATAAAGAGGTTAGATTTGTCTAACCTCTTTTTTTTGTTTTTGTTTTTAGTTTAAAAACATTTATAAGTAAATGTTTAATTCTATCTTTGCGCATATTTTTTTTATAAGGATTTAACAGAATTTCAAATAATAGATTTTTAGTAAGTCCGTTCTTCAAATTATACTTAGTAGGTGAATACAAAATCTTATTTTTTTCAGTCTTTTGCAATTGTTGCATTGGCCTTTATAGCTTTCATTGGGTTTAAACAAATGCTGCCGGATAAAATTTTTTCCGACAGTAAAGTCGATTCAAAAAATGTACTTATAGATAGTATGCTTTTAGAGTCGGTAGCAAAAGATTCTTTGTCGGTAGAAGACGATAGCATTCTGGAAGCAGAAAGACAGCTTGCGCAGCAAAAAATTGTTTTTGATGCTGCTGAAGGAATCGAATTTCCATCTGAAACTTTTGAAAATTACAAAGGATATCAATACCTGATTTCCTTTTATGAGAAATTATATCAACTCGAAAAAAATCCCCAGGCCAAAGTGCGAATCGCATATTATGGAGATTCTATGACCGATGGAGATTTAATCGTACAGGATGTTCGTGCCAATTATCAGGAACGTTTCGGCGGAAGCGGAGTTGGTTTTGTTTCGATCACTTCAGAATCTGCAGCGTCAAGAGGTTCTGTAAAATCATCTTATTCTAAAAACTGGAAAACGCAATCGTATCTAAATGTCAAAAAACCATTAAGCCCTTTTGGAGTAAATGGCCACGTATTTTTTGCAAACGACAAAGCGAATGCGACCTGGGTGCAATATGAGGCAGGAAAAAATAAAAATTCTACATCCTTAGATAACGCAACCTTGTTTTACGGAAGAGGAAGTAAAAAAGGAAATGTCAATTTCATTATCGGAAAAGATACGCTTCGTAAAACCCTTAATCCAAATAGTCTTGTCAATACTTTAAAAGTAAGTTCAGGCAGTTTAAAAGCATTCAAAGCTAATTTTGTGCATGCTGATTCAATTCCGATTTACGGCTTTAATTTCGATAACGGAAGCGGCGTTCACGTAGACAACTTCTCGCAGAGAGGAAATTCAGGACTGCCAATTTCTATGTTTAATACCAGTGTAATGCAGGCTTTCAACAACAATTTGAAATACGATTTAGTGGTTTTACATTACGGAACCAACGTACTAAATTACGGAACCAAAAATTATTCATGGTATCAGAGAGGAATGACGAAAACAATTAATAAGATAAAAGAATCATTTCCGGGAGTTTCTATTTTGATTATTTCGACAGCAGATAAATCGACGAAATATGATTTAGAAATGAAAACAGATTCAGCTGTTGTACCTTTAATGAAGGCACAAAAAACATATGCATTAGAATCAGAATCAGGTTTTGTAAATTTATACACCCTGATGGGCGGCGACGGATCGATGGTCAAATGGGCAGATGAATCTCCGGCCAGAGCCAATAAAGATTATACGCATTTTAACCAGCGTGGTGCCAAAGCAATAGGTAAATTAATATACGATCAATTAGATAAAGGTTACGAACAGTATAAAATACTTCGTGAAAAAAGAGACACTGCGGCGGATAGACCAAAACCAGTAAGGAAAACCAAGGCAGATTCTGTTTCTGTAAAAAAAGATAGTGTAAATGAATAGACTTATTATTTTATTTTGCTTCCTTTTATTCTCAACGAACGATAAAGCGCAAAAGACAGACTCACTTTCAATAGCAAAAAATATGACTCATAAAATTGACAGTACTGCGATTGATTCTTTTGAAAACAATCACATTTATAATGCGAAAGTTTTAGAAGACTTTTTTGAGAAATTAGAAAAAAATGAACGTCATAATAATCAAAAAATAAATATTGTTCATATTGGTGATTCTCATATTCAGGGCGATTTAATGACCAATGAAATCAGGAAAAATTTGCAGCGAAAATTTGGAAATGCAGGTCGGGGTTTGGTTTTTCCGTATCAGCTGGCCAAAACAAACGGTTCTTATAATGAACGTTTTTATTCGAACAGAACCTGGGAAAGTTATCGAAATATTCATCCTGTAAAAAATAAGCCTGTCGGTTTAACCGGTATTGGGCTTTGGAGGGATACCGGCGGTTTTGCAGTCGAAATGAATGTGAAAGATCCTGCATATAAATTCAATTCCATTCATATCATTACGCCGCAAAACCAGTATATGTTTGATTTGGCAATAGGATCTCAAACCAAAACAATTCAAACTACAGAGCGAAAAATAATAAAACATAAAATAAAAAAAGGAGAAGCAATTTCGACTATTGCTGACAAATACAATATTTCGATTGCAGATATAAAGAGAGAAAATCAGCTCAAATCAAATAACATTAGAGCCGGAAGAACGCTGAAAATATTAACAAACGAAACAAAACCTAAAAACATAACAAGTTCAGAATTTGTTCCGCTGGATCTGGAATCAGATTCATTTTCACATTATTATAATTCAGATAAAGCCTTAGATAAAATTTATTTGATTCCGAATAAAAATGCTTCAGAATTTGAACTTAACGGATTGGTTTTGGAAAAAGATGCACCGGGTTTAATTTACAGCAGTATTGGAGTAAACGGAGCTAAATTTTCAGACTATAATAAATATCCGCTTTTCTTTGAGCAGTTAAAAGCGCTGCATTCAGACTTATTGGTTTTTTCATTAGGAACAAACGAAAGTTATGACCATATGCAAGACGATGCATATATTAAGGAACTGCGTAAGTTTATAAAAAACATAAAAGAGCAGAATAAAAATGTTTCCATACTCGTAATGACACCGCCGCCCTCTTTGCTCAAGGCAAGAAAACCGAATGTCTACGTTCGTGATTATGCAAAAAGCATCAAGGAAATTGCATCGACAGACGGATTTGCAGTTTGGGATTTATACGAAGAATTGGGAGGATTTGATGGAATTCGAAATCTAAAAGCTGCGGGATTAATTGGACCTGATTATGTTCATTATTCTAAAAAAGGATACGAAAAACAGGGAAATTTGTTTACACAGGCGTTTTTAAAAGCATACGATAATTTTAAATTAAAAAATTAAGTTGATAACATTAGATAGCATTAATGATTGGTTTGTTCAAAACTTTGGTGCAATTACGATAGAACAGGTTAAAAGTTGGTTTATTTATAATCCAGACGAAAAATTATTATTTAATACAGGTTTATTCTTAGGATTATTTCTGGTTTTTTATTTTGTGTATGCCTTTTTACGCAAGACATTTTATTTAAGATTAACGTATGTTATTCTATTTTCGCTTTTCTTTTATTATAAGTCAAGCGGTATTTACTTTTTGCTATTATTACTTTCGTCGGTTGTAGATTACGGCCTGAGCCAGATTATCTATAAAGAAACAAAAGTCAGCACCAAGAAAATATATCTGGTAGTAAGCGTCATCCTGAACTTAGGATTGCTGGTATATTTCAAATACATGAACTTTATGATTGTAACGTACAATGATATGTTTCAGGGTAATTTTCAGCTTCATGACATTTTTCTTCCTGTCGGAATTTCATTTTATACCTTTCAGTCAATGAGTTATATTATCGAGATTTATCGTGAAGAGATTAAGCCTACAAAAAACTACATCGAATATTTGTTTTTCGTTTCATTTTTCCCGCAGTTAGTGGCAGGACCAATTGTACGCGCGAAAGATTTTTTACCGCAGATTTACCAAAAATTAAACCTTACACGACAAGATGTAAACAATGCATTGTTTCTTATTATTGGAGGTTTAATCAAGAAAACGGTCATTTCTAACTACATCTCTGTAAACTTTGTCGATCGTGTTTTTGATACACCGATGACGTACACCTCATTCGAAAATTTGATGGCGTCTTACGGATATGCCATTCAGATTTATTGCGACTTTTCAGGTTATTCTGATATGGCAATCGGAATCGCGTTGTTGTTAGGATTTAAATTGCCGGCTAACTTTAGAACACCATACAAATCGACTTCAATTACAGATTTCTGGAGAAGATGGCATATCTCACTATCAACCTGGTTAAAGGACTTTTTATACATTTCTATTGGAGGAAACAGAGAAGGTACATTTGCAGGATTTTTATTCCCGAGTTTGTTCTTCTTTGGTTTATTACTGTGGGGAATTTCGAGTTTTAGCACCAGTATAATTCCGTTAATAATTGCTCTTGGTGGTATTGGTCTTTT
>Ga0247815_10000258_pt1 | contig 42140 bp, 49 predicted proteins | sample UWRJL194509B1_FD_181014 | JGI IMG/M metagenome (GOLD analysis project Ga0247815, IMG submission 181014) | Plant litter microbial communities from Arlington Agricultural Research Station in Wisconsin, United States - UWRJ-L194-509B-1 | ecosystem: Environmental > Terrestrial > Plant litter >...
AGGCCTGTTTGACTTCCTGCCAGTCAAGATTCTTCACCAACAAAAACAGCAACACCGGCACTGCGACGAAGAAAAACACGTTGAACGCGCGCTTGGCCCATTTCCATTTGCTGCTCTGCTGCTTGCCGCCCTGTTTTGCGCCGGTGCGCTCAGAAGGTGCATCGGATGCCTGGATCATGCGGACTTCTCCTGATCGGACTGCAGATTGACCCGCATGTCATGGGTGACGCCGTCTTTTTGCTCCTGCTCGATGACACTTGCCTCGGGGATGACATCCGCCGCGCGCAGCGGTTTGAGCCGCAGGCCATGGGCGGGAAACAGGCCGGCAATGGCTGGAAAATGCCGCAGGAAGTGAAAGCTGAGGACAATCATCGGCGCGCGCCACCATTGCCCGCGGGCGGCGCCTTTCAAGCTGATCTGCTGACTGTGTGCAGCGGCCAGGTCGCGCAGATGTTCGTGCAAGTGCTGATTGAGCCCAGGATCGCGAATGAACAGATTCACTTCCAGGTTCAGCGCCAGGCTCAACGGGTCGAGGTTGCTGGAACCCACGGTGGACCATTCGCGATCGATCAGCGCCACTTTGCCATGCAGCGCTCGCTGCTTATATTCGTGGATGACCACACCTTCACGCAGCAGGAAGGTGTAAGTCAGCCGCGAGCAGACCCGTACAAAGGGCATATCAGGCTGGCCCTGAAGGATCAGGGTCACCTTGACGCCACGCCGTGCCGCATTGCGTAACTCGCGCAGAAAACGATAACTGGGGAAGAAATACGCATTGGCAATGGTGATGCGATGGCTCGCGTTGCGCATCGCCAGCAAGTATTGCTCTTCGATATCGGTGGTGTGTTCCTTGTTATCGCGCTCGCACAGCAACATCCGCGCGCTGCCGGCGTGATGCGGCTCGATGCGCAGCGGCTTGAATTTGGACCGCACGGCTTCGCCCAGCATGCCCATGGCCGAGGCGTGAATATCCGCCACGATGGGACCACGCACCATTACCGCGTAATCCTGCTTGGCCGTCACGCCGGTGTCGCTCATGTGGTCGACGCTGTAATTGATGCCGCCGATGAACCCGATCTCGCCGTCCACCACCACGACCTTGCGATGCAGGCGCCGGAACAGGTTGGTGCGCATACCCATAAACCGCGGCCGGGGATCGAACAACTGGATATGGACTCCGGCGGCAATCATCCGCCCGACAAAGGAGTTACTCAGGTCCGAAGTGCCATAGTCATCGACGGTGACCACCACCCGCGCGCCATTGGCCGCGGCCTGCAGCAAGGCCTGTTGCAGCGCTTCGCCGACCCGGTCTTCGAAAATGATGAAGGTTTCCAGCAACACTTCCTTGCGCGCCGCGCGGATGCAGTCGAAAACCCGGGTGAAATAATCTTCGCCGTTGATCAGCAGCTCTACCGAGTTGCCATCGCGCCACTGTCCGTGGTGTTTCATGTGATCGTTCATAAGGTCACCTCCACTGCGAGTGGCGCATGATCGGAGAGATGCGACCATGGCCGATTGGACAATACTTTGGGCTTGTGCGTGGTTGCATTGCGTACATAAATCCGGTCCAGCGCGAGCAACGGCCAACGCGCCGGGAAGCTCTTGGCCGGCGCGCCGAATTTATCGACAAACGCCTCATGCAGACCGGTTCCGGCCAGTTGTCCATCGGCCCGTTGTCGCCAGTCGTTGAAATCCCCGGCGACGATGACCGGCGCTGACTCCGGCAAGCGCGCCAACAGCTCGGCGAGCAGCTTCAATTGCTGGCGGCGATGCCCTTCACGCAGGCCCAGATGCACGCAAATGGCATGCACCTGACCAAAATGCGGGACTTCCAGAACGCAATGGAGCAGACCGCGTTCCTCGGTGCCATGAATGGACACGTCCAGATTCTCATGGTGGCTGATGGGGTATTTGGACAGCAGCGCATTACCATGATCGCCATCGGGATATACCGCATTGCGACCATAGGCAAAGTCGCTCCACATGCTGTCCGCCAGGAACTCGTACTGCGAGGTGGTCGGCCAACCCTTCACGCGTTGGGCGTGGCTTTGATGTTCGCCATGCACCTCCTGCAGAAACACCACATCGGCGGAAACGCTGCGCACGGCATCCCGCAGCTCCGGCAAAATGAAGCGCCGATTGAAGATCCCGAAACCCATGTGCATGTTCATCGTCAGCACGTTCAGTGACACACCGGTCGCGGTGGGGATACGTACGCCAGTCGGCGTAATGGCACTGCTCAAAACTTCACTCCTTGCAGGTCGCCCGGCGCCACTTCCAGTCCTTGAGTCAAGTCGAAGCGTTCCAGCAGTTGGCGAGCGTCATAAGGCGCCCGGACTTTGATGTCGTTGTCGAAGTAGCAATATATGTCCCGGGACTTACGCTTTGGACCGGCCTTGGCGACGATCAGGTGCGCGTCAGCGGGTTGCGACCCCTCGCGCCAGGCCTGAATCCGGTCGCCCCAGCGCTTGAGTGCCTTGTCGGTATAACCACTGGCGTAGAGCTTTTCATCGCCATGCAGTCGCAGGTACACGAAGTCGCTGGTCAGGTCTTCGATATACGGCCACTTGCCGGCGGTATCCGCCACCACCAACGCGACCTTGTACTTGCGCAACAGCGCGACGAATTCCGGAACCAGGAAGCTCTTGTTGCGGATCTCCACGGCATGCCGCACACGACCGGTTTTCGGCATGTCCAGGTAGCCGGGCTGTTCCATGCGCTCATCGCAGCCTTTGGCGCAGGCCCTGGCTTGCTTCATGTCTTTTGGCAGCAGTTGCAGAAAGTGCTCGAATTGCTGCGCCTCGAATTTGAAGCTCGGCGGAAATTGCCAGAGAATCGGCCCCAACTTGTGCTTGAGCTGAAAAAGGCCCGAGGCAAAGAAATTCGCGACGGGCTTTTCAATGTCGTTGAGACGTTTTACATGGGTGATGAAACGCGGCGCCTTGACGCTGAACACGAAGTCGTCAGGCACTTCGGCAAACCAGCCAGCGTACAGCTTTGGTGTTTTCAGGGAGTAAAACGAGCCATTGATCTCGATGCTGTTCACAGCACGCGAGGCAAATTTCAGCTCGTTTTTCTGGGTCAATTCCTCCGGATAGAAATCGCCCCGCCATGGAACATAGCGCCACCCGGAAATGCCAATGCGGATATCACTCATGGAAGTGGTCTCGGTTTCGTGTGCGATGTGAGGCGACAGTCACGTCATATGAAGCCTGTCGCTCGCACAGGTTCCCTAACCCGCATGGCTAACCCTTACAGCGTCGCGCCTAAAGCGGGCGATCCAGCACCGCATCGTCGTCTTCATCAATGACACCCAGGCTGCCCGGCAGGGTTTCCGGATCCGGCGGATCCACATCATTGCCAATGCCTGGCTCGGCTTCCGAAAAACCTGGATCAATCACATCGCCGTCGTCCAGATCGGCATCTTCATCGTCAAGTAAATCAGGATCCGGCGGGATTGATTGCTGGGTTGTTAAAGTATCCATAACCACCTCTTTGGCATGACCTCCGACGGAGGTCTTAACGATTCGAATACGCCCGTGTTGCGCCGTTCAATGCATTTACTGACCTTCTATCGGGTCTATTTCCTTATTGTTCAACTCTCGACTTAGCCGACCGCTCATCTGCAATCCTGAACTAATCAGCACCCTTAACTACCGAAACTCAACTGCCTGTTTGAGGAGAGTCATCAATGAAATTCAGGGTTTTATTGATCGTCGCCGGCTGCTTGTCCAGTAACGTCACCTGGGGCGAAGCCTGCCAGGTATTAACGCGAGCCGCAGGCCAGGGAATTGCGGTAGTGCAGCCGCAGACCTGTTACGAATACAAAGGTGTTGCGCCAGGTACTATCGACTGGTCGTGCAGTAACGAAGACAAAGATGCTTCGCCCGCTGATAAACGCAAGATAGACGCCTGCCCCAGTGGCGCGCAGGCCTCCTGTACGGCAACCCTGACCCAGGAAGCCTTGGCCAACGAGCGTTCAACCAGCAAGGAAGCCGACAAGGACTCGACCAACCTGCCTCCCGATGCGCAAGTTGTAACCCTGTATTACGAACTTACACCGCAGGCACGGATTGATTGCGAAAGAGGTGGCGGCCAATGGAAAACGTTGTCGCCCTGAATACTTTGCGCGCCGAGAGAGCGGAATGACCGCTCGTCGGGCCACTCCAAATGTTCAATAAACTATTTCGGGAAAACCTGTTTCTCAAGAACACGAGGCAACTGTCTCGCCAGTGCCAACTCCAACAATACTCACAGGTGAAATGATCATGCCCAATACATCGAAACAGAAAGACGATGACAAATCGAAAACCACCGGAAAAGGCTCGGGCAACTTTGCCGACAATCCTGCAAAGGCTTCTGAAGCGGGCAAAAAAGGCGGCAAGGCCAGTTCCGGAAGTTCAAGTAAAAGTGCAAGCAAATAAAACAATACCTTCCAACGGGACGGGAACTACGGTTCCCGTCCTTCGGCATCAACGTTCTGGAGATCTGCCAATGAAGCAACTCACCGCATTCCTGCGTCCTACCGTGATCACCCTTGCCCTTGGGCTGACAACGATGAGCGCCTTTGCTGCCACTCCGGCCGGATTCGTCGATGACGCGTCGGCCAAAGGCCTGGCCGAGGTTCAGACCAGTGAGCTGGCATTACAAAAAAGCCAATCAGCCGATGTCAAAAAATTCGCCGAGATGATGATCGACGACCACACCGCTGCCAATGAAGAGCTGGCACAGGTGGCGTCGGGTCTGAAACTTAAAGTGGCAGACGAAGCGGAACTGATGGCCCGTGCGAAAAAAATGGTCCTTCAGGTTCGTGAAGAGTCGTTCGACAAGGCCTACGCCAACAACCAGGTCGTAGCCCACGAGCAAACCATCGAACTGTTTGAAGAAGAGATCAAATCGTCCAAGACGCCTGAGTTGACAGCCTTCGCCCAGAAAACGCTGCCAAAACTGCAGCATCACCTGGAACAGGCAAAAGCGCTTCAGGCCAAGTACAACAAGTAGTTCAAAGTGCAAAGCCGTTTGCGTCTTCGGCGTCAGTCGCCGGGACGCAAATTCGGCATCCTAGATCGGCCACCCCGCGCTACTGCGTTTGCGCGCTTTTTCACGACTGCCACAGATATTCATCTGGCACCAGCGTCGACCGCCATTTTTTGAATTGTCGATAAACAGCCAGTCGCAATCAGGTGTCGCGCAGACTTTCAGGCGCAGCTGATCCGGACCGGTCAGCAGGCTTGCCGCCTGGGTTGCCAGTCGAGCCATGACATTGTCTGTGATGTCATCCAGGCTATTGCCGAGTTCCCACTGCCAGATCACGTGCGACTCTTGCATGACGAGCCGGCGCTGCGCGGCTGTGTTCGCCAGTACCTGATTCAGGTAATTCAACGCGCAGTCATCCAGTGGCTGTCCTTCGGCCACTGGCAGCAGCAGTTGGTAAAGCTGTTCACGGAACGCAATCAGGCGCTGGAAGGAGAATGCAGCTGCCGGTTGCTCGACCAGCCTCAGGCAATGCTCAAACTCCTGGTCGTTGATCAGGCGTGCGCGCTGGCACCAGCGCACCACATCTTCCAGGTTCGCCAGCTTGTCTACGACCTCCGTCAGCGAACTGCCCGGCCGACGTCCATTGCAGGTATTCAGGTAATCGAGTACTGCCAAGCCGCCCACCAGCCGCAGTGAGCTGATTTTGAGTTGACTGATAAACATGATCAGCCCCTTGTCTTGATCCGACCCATGAAGCATGGCAGATATCAGCAAAGAACCAAGTTCTATCAGACGGCCTGTGACTATTCAAAATACGTCATAAAGGCTGCAGCCGCTTCGATCCAGCCAGGCACATATATCCTCTACCGACTCACCAATGCTCAGTACATCGCTGCGCAAATGCACTTCCGGAAACACCGGCGTTTCGTAAGGCGCATCAATGCCGGTGAAGTTGTGTAGCGCGCCACTTCTGGCCTTGCGATATAAGCCTTTGGGATCGCGTTGTTCGGCAACAGCGAGCGGCACGTCGACGAAAATTTCAGCAAAGCGTTCGCTGCCAACAATCGAACGCGCGTGATGCCGCGCCGTGCGAGTGGGTGAAATAAGCGCAACCATTACCGTCAGCCCCGCATCGGCCATCAATGCCGCGACTTCGGCCACCCGCCGAACATTTTCTTCCCGGTCGACGGCGCTGAAACCGAGATCCCGACACAGTCCGTTGCGCAACACGTCCCCATCAAGCATGCAGGTCTTCAGGCCTTGAGCACGCAATGCAAAATCCAGCGCATTGGCGATGGTCGATTTGCCGGACGCGGACAGCCCGGTAAACCACAACACCGTACCCTGGTCATGCACAGCCATAGCCGATCGATGGGACGCACAGGCACTGTGGTCATTGGGTTGTTGATAGTCATCAATGACGCCTTCCATAGCGAACTTTCTCCTGTTGAGGCTGTGTTGGTAAGTATTCAGTCGTCGGGGGGCTTGTCGGGCAACAGGGCGACCACTATCAGCTGCACCAGCAATAACCCGGCGATGCACAGATACAGCGGCGCAAAGGAACCCAGCAGTTCCTTGCAGGTGCCGCCGAGAAAATTACCCAGCACGCCGCCCACACCGATCAAGACATTGGCGATACCGAATGCGCGCGTCAGACAATCAAGCGGCACGATCTGTCCCAGATAAGTCGGGACCAGACCAAATACCGGGTAAAACGCCAGCGCAAATAAAAAGCCGGCCAGATAAAACCCGCTTTCACTGCCCAGGTAATAGACGCAAAGACTTGCCAGACCAGCGCTGACGAAACACAGCATCAAGGCTCGGCGCGAGCCCAGCCGATCAGCCACCCAGCCCACCAGAAAACCCGCAGCCATTCCAACCGCGCCGATTGTCGACCACACCATCCCCGTGGTCGTCACGGACATGGCCAGCTCTTCACGCATGAATGGGGCCAGGTACGTCTGAAACGGCAGCAGCGTCAGGCCGTTGAGAAAAGCCACCAACCAGGTGAGATACAGCGGCACGGACAACCAGCTTTGCGTACCGCTCTGGCGGGGCGCGACCGCATGAGATTGCAATGCGCCCGGCGATTGACGCAGCAAATACCACGCCGCGAGACACACCGTAATCGACAACAATCCGGCGATCAGCCAGATGGCACGCCATCCACCGTGAAGGGTCAACAGGCTGACCAGCACGCCATTGATGAAGACGCCGTAACTGGTGCCGCTGGAGATCAGCCCCATCACCCGCGCCCGGGTTGTCGCCGAAAAGTGGGTGGCGACGATTTCAGCCAGCGGGATGTAGGCCGATGCCGAGCAGCCGCCGAGCACAATCAGCAACCCGCCGGATATCCAGATTGAATCGCTGACACTCAGCCCCAGCAGCGCCAGTGAGGTAGCCACAGTCGAATACAGGCTGATTTTCCAGCCTGCAACGAAACCACTGAGGTAGCCGGCGAGCACCGAAAACCCCAGAAACCCGATCTGGGCGCCACCGGTAATCAGCCCGACGGTGGTGTAGTCAAAGCCGATGTCGCGACGCATGTCCACCAGCAAATTGGCGAACAGATAAACACCGAAACCATAGGTACAGGCAACGAAACCGGTCAGGACGACCGCCAGCACCACGCCGTTTCCGGCACGCGTGGCGCCCTCGACGGCGGCCATCGGCACAGGCTGGATTTGACTGCCGGCGGGCGACCTGTTCATTTGGCGATTGCCGTATGAATGATGAAGTCACAGTCCAGCGGGTCATAAATGTGCCGGAAATCACCAAACGACTGTGGCCTGAAAAAGCCGGCGTCACTGATCTCGTCCTTGAGTTCTTCCGGCAAAATCGGATAGACCTGCAACCGGTAGCAAGCGCCGTCGCTAAACGTATAGATGAACTCGCACAGTTGATCGCTGACCTGCCCCAGACTGACTTCGGCGTTGCGTCCGCAATAGTAGTAACGGCCCGATGACTTGAAGCGACCGGCCCGTATGGCGTGGAAGTTGCGCTGATCCACCACCAGCAGTCCGCCCGGTTTGAGCAGCTGCCTGAACCGGCGCAAGACCCAATACCGATCATGCTTGTCGAACACATGACACAAGGAACTTCCCAGGCACAGTACGGCATCGAACGTGCCCAATCGGCGGGGCTCGAGTTCCAGCCAGTCGCGCTGCAAAATCGGGATATCCAGCCCTCTTGATTTAGCGTTGATGCGCGCCCGCTCCACCATCGTCGGACTGCCGTCGCACGCCAGAACGTTGAACCCCGCCTTCTGCAGTTGCACCGCATGAAAGCCGCTGCCGGTGGAAACATCGATAACCGTTTTGACGCCCAGCTTGCTCAGCAAATCGGCAAAAAAACTGCCTTCGCCGGCCGCACGCTTGTCCCAGTCGATCAGTTCGTCCCAGCGACTGACAAAGTCGCGGGTGTATTGGGTCGCGTAATCAGCAGCGCCAAAGCGGTTGCCGACCGGAACATGCCCCTTGCGCCCCTCACGCCGGATGTAGCTCATGTCTGGCACTCCCTGCCTGTTCGACCCGGTGGGCGTAGCCCTGATATTTGCGTCCCAGCTCCGCGGCCCATTGATGCACGTCTTGCAGGGGCATACGCGACACGGAATAGTCCAGCAGCGTTTCCATGACCGCCATCTGCTCAGGCTCGAATGAAACGCTGCCATCGGCGTTGATCGCGCGAATGCCATCCTGTTGCTGGCCGCGCTGGTTGATCGCAATGGCCTCGGTGCGTGCCACGCCGTAGGGCAAACTCAGCATTACCCGGCCCAGACCGACGCTGACCGGATAACCGCCCGGCAAACCACCCGGTGCCGGTGCATGGGCCTGCACCTCGTAGTCGGCAAACAGGTTTCCGATAACTTTGGTTGCTGAGGTTGCCGTCAGGAACTGCCCATCGACGCCGCCCAGACGGCGAAACTGGGTACGCACACTTTCGAAGATCAGGGCATCGTCAAATGCCCCCGTACAATCCTTGCCGTTGACGCGATAGTGCAGCGAATAGTTGGCGTTCGCCGGAAGTCCGGCGCGAGGCACGTAGTGGCTGAAGAAATGCGAAGCGATCAGCCTGACCTGCACCGCTTCGGGAGAACACATGGCCAGTCGTGCGATGGCCATGCGGGTGGCAGGAACCAGATTGGCGACATTGCCAATGCCGGTATCCGGCGCCATGCCCGCCTTGTCCAGCACCACATTCACAGCGTCAGGAAAAGCGCAGTTGACCACAATGGCCCGGCTCGCCGAATGTTTGACAGCGCGCATCAATTCGTAGGCCGGCGCCAGGTGCATCGGCAACCATGGACCGAGCTGCGCCTGATCCAGAGCCTGAAAAGCAGCAGCTGGCAATTGGGTAATCACTCGCCAGGATTGCAGTGAGGCGCAGTTGAGGATGATGTCTGGATGAATGCGGCTGATGATCGCGGAGTTCTCTTCGACGTTGCCTTCGCCAAGATTCATTTCCAAGGGGTGAATCGTACACAGCGTATTCATCTGCAGGCAGCTCAGTCGTACGAGATTGCAACTGCGGGTAGCTTTTTCCAGGTCGCGACTGGCAACGTAGAACATAAAATCGTTGCGTGGCGCCATGATCTGGAGAATCTGCAGGCAAAGGTTCCCGCCACCCACAATCAGTATTTTTTTCTTTTCCATGAATATCTCCCTATCGACAGACTGAAGCTCACGAAGGCTCAAGGCATCCTGGCCGCTAACGCGGATAAGCGCCGTTATCTACAGCGATAACTTGACCGGTCAGATGCCGGCTTTTTTCTCCCAGCAGGAAGAGGATCACATCCGCAACGCCGGATGGCTGGATCGGTTCCCTGAGGATCTCCTGACGTTCGTACTCCCGGCGTCGATGCTCAGGAATACGGTCGAAAATCGAGGTATCGCGCACCAGCGCGGGCGACACCGCGTTGACGCGAATCGAGGGTGCGAAATTCCAGGCGTTGGCTTTGGTCAGGCCGATGACGCCCGCCTTGCTTGCCCCATACACTGCGTCGAAACTGCCCACCTCCCCGGCCACTGAAGTGACATTGACAATGCAGCGAGGGCCACCGATGGACATTTCTCGCCGGGCGAAATCCCGAGACAGGTAGATCAGCGACTTCAGATTCAGCGTATACATCTCATCAACCTGGGCATCGCTGTAATCAAAGACACTTAGCCCCTGATAAAGACCGGCGTTATTGACCAGCCCATAGAGCGACTCGTGGCGGGAATAAAGTTGCGGAACAAACGCCTTTATTGTCGAAAAATCCGTGAAGTCGGCACAGACGACTTCGAGCCGATCACGGCCGGCTTCGGCAAGCAAAGATGCCAACCCTGCCATGTCCTTGTCAGCGGCAATCACATAAAAATCTTCCGCCAGGCAGGCCATTGCCGCAGCCCTGCCAATACCATTGGCCGCGCCAGTGATAACGACTTTCTTTTTCATATTGCCCCTGACGTGCTCGCGAACTGATTCATGCGCTCGAAATAAGGTCGGTGAAAACGGTAGTAGCCACTCAGTCGTAAGTTTTCAGTAAGTTGACTGCCATCGAAATCCGAAGAAACCCCGGAATTAATCTGCGTACTGTTCTCTGCGGCCTTATGCCAATTACGCCAGGGCAGCCATTGCCGTGGGCACTCCTTGTTCCAATCGAGTGCGCCTGGCAAAAACGGCAGCTGCAAATAATCACACAACGTTTGAATGGTTATTAACGGATTCCGTGCAAGTTCATCGGCATTGATCACATAGGGAATACGCCCCGTCAGCCGAGTTACTTCGCAGAAAATTTCGTACTGCGCCTTGTATCCAATGGATTGGAGCGGCATCTGCGGATAAATCGCAAAATGGGAAAGAATAGAACTCGCGGGCTCGCGGATGATAAAGATATTCTCCTGCTCCAGGAGGAACTGCGCATCCGCTTTCAATTCAGGCAGGCAGTGGTAACACATATCCTTATGAAACACGGCGCGCTGTTGCCGCGCCTCACGCAACAGCGCCTTGACCCCCTCATAAGACGTCGGCAAACCGCAGTCCAGATTCTCCGACGGGATCGGCGAATCCTGACCAAAGGCCACATGGGAAAAGGGTTCGTGGAAGACCTCGAAATCCTGACGCTCGATGAACACCCGCTCCAACACGGTTGATCGCGAGCGAGGGTGAGCCCATAACGCTATCATCCGGTTCATGTCCGCCCACCCGCACAAGCTCGCAGGGCGTTGACCGGCCTTTGCGGCAGATCCATTCCCAGCGACTCGATGAAGCCGTCCAGTTCCGCCCGTGCACCACAGGCATACTGCAGAGCAGTGACAAACGCCGGGTGTTGCGCAAACCTTTCAGGTTCGAGGCCACCCAATTGATAGGCCTGCTTGAAGTAGTCGATGCGCAGCAGCTTGTCCAGAACCTGAACCGGGATCGCCAGACGCGCGGCAGGCAGTACCGGGCGGCCTGCGCGCTCGCGGCGCAACAAAAACTCAATGATTGGCGCCGGCAAGGTATAGAGCGTGGTGCGTTCCCCGGTGCGTTCCAGGTGCCAGCAATGCTCACCGTCCTGCCCCTCGCCATCAATCTTGATGCTGGCGATCAGCAGGCGAACCGGACTTGGCGTGGCAGTCAGCAATGTCTGGATCGCATCGTAAACCGCCAGTTCAGCCCATCGTTTATCTTCAGTGGACAAGCCGATCCCGAGCGCCCGGGCCTGACGATCAAACGCTTCGTCGGCACCGAAACGGCCAATCATGAAGGAGATGACATACCGCGCCTGCGCAACATCCACGCCCAGACGACGCGCTTTCGCCCGCCCGCGCTCCACAGCCGCAAGCCCTGCGGCAAATTGCGATACGGTAAAGCAGAACGTGTTATTGATCGAGCACCCCTGGGCGACAAGTTGTTCTATCGCCAGATACCCGGCTTGACTACCGGGAATCTTGATCATGATGTTGGGTGCCAGCCTGGACAGTTCCAGGCCGTGTTTGACAATTGCCGAAGTGTCTTCGCCAAGAAACGGATCAACTTGAGCGGACAACCAGCCGAAACGCTTACTGGAAGCGTGCCACATGGCCACTAGTTGCCGGGCTGCATCCCGAACAAGCTGGCTGTAGATAGTACGGCGATGTTGCGCAGCATCCGGCCAATTAGTCCGACTATAAATAGTGCGTCGAACCGAGTACTGGTGAGTGTGTAAGAAAGCCGTGTTGATTAACCGGGGATTAGTCGTAACGCCCGTTATCCCGGAAAAATTTGCCGCTAACGGCTCCGGCATTAGAGAATCGATAACAGTTCTCAATTCATGATAGCGTTCCAACATTGCCGACTTGAAAACTCCATAGCAGGAAGGTGAACCATCCCACCAAACTTCAGACTCCGGATTAGCATCTTTCAGCATGCGAACATATCTCAAACCAGCCATTAGCGGCTCCAATGAGCAGTCAACTTAGAGTTCTCGGTGCCGGTGCGCAGAGCACCGAGAAAATGCATTATTAGTATTGGACGCGAAGCTGCCTTAGTATTGCCCTAAAGATGGATCCCATATTTAAACCTGTCAAACGGCCAGCGGCGGTTTACTGAGCACGATTTGAAATAAGAACCTCAGGTTTAATTGCGAGCACGGGGTAATTGGCGCTGTCGCCGCCACAAGCATCCCAATCCGGTATGCCAGGCTCGCTATGTTCAACCCAGGGATATAAGCGTCCGCGCAAGCCAGGTGCGTCTGCCGGTAAAGACTCGCTACGTTGCCCCAGTCCCGGGAAGTCTCCTATGCTAGAGCGGTTAAGACCCGCGACGTGAGCTAGCCGCATGCTTGCGTTAGCCAATCGCCATTGTGCGAGGCTCAATGAATAACAACGGCCGCAGAGCTGAAGCCCCGCCAGGAACCCGAGAAAAACACCGTGAATACAGCCTCCGACCGCTACACCTACAAAGCCCGCTGGTTTCACTGGGCTATGGCCCTCCTGATCGTACTGGCCTATGCGCTGATCTTGAGTCGCACGCAGTTCGAACGCGGCTCGCCGTTGCGAATCTTCGTGGTGCAAAGCCACTTCTGGGTCGGCATTGTGGTGCTGATCATGGCGTTCTTTCGTATCGCCGAGCGTCACCGACATACACCGCCAGGCATCACGCCGCCCCTCGAAGGCATTCTGCGCACTGCCGCCACACTTTCTCACTACCTGTTGTATGCGTTCCTGTTCGTCCAGCCGGTGCTTGGGCTGCTCACGGTATTGATCGAAAAGGGTTCGCTGCCGATTCCCCTGACTCAGTTGCTGATTCCGTCACCTTTCCCGGTGTCCGAGGAATTGGCCGAATCCCTGGAAGACATCCACAAGCTGCTCGGAACCATCTTCTATTACGTGATTGGCCTGCATGTGGTCGCTGCGATCTGGCATCACGTTGTGCGCAAAGACAACACGGTCAAACGCATGGTCTGACGTGAAGCCCGATTAATCGTCGCTCCAACAGAAACAAATATTTTGTTACGCCTCCCGCGTCCTGTCGGAGGCGGCGAGGTATGATCCCGGCGCTCGCCTATGGGTCTCTGGATTAAGGATTTTCCATGCATAACCGCTTGCTGACGTCCCTGGCACTTGTCGTTGGTTCCACCGTTTGTGTCCAGGCTCAGGCCAGCAGCGACGATTCCTGCTACCCGAACTGGTCAATTCTCAATAACGATCTGGATGTCTGCAGTAACCTGCCCTTTCTCAGCCCCGGCAACGACAGCTCGGTCAACCTGCGACTGTTGCTGGCCAATGCCGGGCGCCTGGAGCTGACGCCAGCGGCGCTTAACAAAGAGGATCTGGCTGAAGGCTATGGCGAGGTGCCATTCGCCTTTTACCGTCTGGCGCCAGTCGCAGGCGGCACCGAGGAAGAGCTGCCGGAGGGCGCTGCGGAGAATGCAGACAATGGCGTGGTCGGCTTGCAGGCGATGCTCGACACGCTGGGCGTCAAGCGCGAAACCACGGACGTGGCCGGCGATTCGCTGGTCGATGGTGAAGGCAGCCGTTGCCGCAGCAACAACGAAGCCAGCGCCGGCGACTTCATTCGCCAGGTGGTCAACACCCCTGAACTCAACCCGGCCGAACGCGCATCCCTGGCCAGCAGCCGCGTTCAAATGCTTTCCGCCTGTGCCTGGGAACCGGATCAACTGAACAACCTGCTGCCGGGTGACATCAAGTCGCCCATGGGCAAGGCTTTTCTCGGCTACCTCACTGCAGCGGGTGATTTTTACAGCGGGCGCTTCATTGACGCGACCAAGGCTTTCACCCTGCTCGCTGATAACCCGCAGCAATGGCTCAAAGACACGGCGCTGTACATGATCGGCCGTAGCGAGTTGAGCCTGGCTCAGGACAAGGCGTTCGAGTACGGCGAGTTGAAGGTCGAACGTGTCGATCAGGCCGCTGCACTGCGTGCCGAGAGCGCCTTCCTCAACTACGTCGATGCCAATCCGTTCGGCCGCTACTCGACGAGCGCAACAGGCTTGTTGCGCCGGGTTCACTGGCTGATGAACGACAACGCCAGGCTCGCGGCCGACTACAACACGCTGTTTTTCTCAGACAGCGAGGATTTCAAACTCGACGCCGCCGGCTATGAGCCGCTGATTCGCGAGTCCGACCTGAAAATGGTCACAGTGAATACCAAGGCTCTCAAGACGCCCTTGTTCGCGGCGGTCAACGATCTGATGTGGATGCGCGGCCAGTCGAAAAACAAACTGACCAAAGCCGCCCTGCTTGCACAAAAAGACACCTTCGCCCAGCAGCCCGAACTGTTTACCTATTTGCAGGCCGCCTTCGCGTTGTATGTGGAGAACGACGCGGTTAGTGCGCTGCAATTGCTGCCCAGCTCCATACCGGACGAACTGAATTACCTCGCGTTCAGCCAGCAGATGCTGCGCGGCCTGGCTTTGCAAGCCGATCAGGAATGGAAAGAAGCACAAACCCTGTGGCTGCAATTGATCCCGCTGGCGAAGCTGCCACTGCAACGCGAGCAGCTCGAACTGGCACTGGCGATGAGCTACGAACGAGACCAGCAGCTGGCGAAAGTCTTTGCTGCGGACTCGCCGATCACGTCGGAAAAGGTCCGTTATATCCTGCTCAGCCACACCGCCGACGCCGATCTGCTGCGCCAGCAAATTACCCAGGGCCGGAACGACACCGAACGTAATACCGCGCTGTTCGTGTTGCTCTACAAAGAACTGCTGCGCAGCCAGTTTGCGGCGTTTGCCGAGGACATCAAGCAGCTGCCGCAAGCGCCTTCGCCAGACAAACTGAGTTACAGCCTCAGCTACACCTACAATCAGGGTCAGCCGCTGACCCTGTTCCGCTGGACAGGCGACAAGGCCGAGTCCGGTTACCTGTGCCCAAGCATCGTCGAAACGGCGGCCGCCCTGCAAAGCGATGGCAAAAACCCGCAAGCTCTGAACTGCCTGGGTGAGTTCATCCTGCGCAACAATCTGGACAGCATGCCGCTGGATCAGGCACGGCATGCCGACCTGCTCGGCGGCACAGCGCCAGGCTTTGCTGGCGAAGTTTTCTCCCGCCAGACCGGCTATCAAACCGTTATCGTCAATCCGAAAGCGGGCCATGAAGACAAGGCTTATGCGCTGTTTCGCGCCATCAACTGCTATGCGCCTTCCGGCAATAACGGTTGCGGTGGCAAGGAGGTGACTCCGGCCGCCCGCAAAGCCTGGTTCAAGCAACTCAAAAGCGGTTTCGCCGACACGCGCTGGGGTAAATCCCTGCAGTATTACTGGTAAGTCGCAATGCGATTCTGGCTGGCAATATTCTGCTTGCTGCAGATTACTGCGGCCAATGCTGCGGTGAACGCCGACGACTATGAAGCGTTCTGGTTGTGGGGCGGCGTGTCTTCCCAGCCGGTGCTGAACAAAGCCAGGACGTTGTATGTGCTGCAAGGGCAGATCAGCAGCGCCCGAAGCGAGCAGCATCGGCGAGTCAACTTCGTCGCCCAGGGCATGCCGGTTGCGAAGCTGCCTCAGGCTGAGGTCTGGGTGGTGTATCGCGCCCACACCCTGCGCTGGCCCGAGCCGGTCTATCGACAGTTGTTGGGACAGGTAGACCGCTGGCGGCGGGCCGGCAACAACGTGATCGGTATCCAGATCGACTTCGACGCGCGCACCCGCTATCTCAACGAATACGTCGATTTCCTGCGCGACCTGCGCCAACGCCTGCCGCAGAACTATCGCCTGAGCATCACCGGCCTGCTGGACTGGAGCAGCAACGCCGACGTCGAGGTCATCGGCCAGCTCAAAGGGGTCATCGATGAAGTGGTGGTGCAAACCTATCAGGGCCGTCAAAGCATCGCCGATTACGCCGCTTATCTGCCGCGCATGAATCGTCTCGGGCTGCCGTTCAGGATCGGCCTGGTCCAGGGCGGCGAATGGCAGGCACCGGAATACCTGCAGGACAGCCCTTGGTTCAGAGGTTATGTGGTGTTTCTGCAGAACCCGTGAGGATTTCGTCAGTGGCCAGCACCGTGGCGTATTCGCCATGCAGATTACCCAAGGACATGGCGTGGACCTCTTCGGCGCTGTGAGGCGTGCCGAAAAAATCCGCCTGATCGAAGGTAAAGCAGGCGTCATGGGCCACGACTACGTCGAAACCGAGGTTGCCGCCGCTGCGAGCAGTGGACTCCACCGAGTTATTGGTGGCGACCCCAACGATCACCAGTTGATTGATTGAGCCGGTTCGCAGCCACTCTTCCAGCGACGTCCCGCAAAAGGCGTCGGGCACCTGTTTCTGGATTTCCGCTTCACCGTTGAGCGGCAGAAACTCCGGCTGATATTCCACGCCTGACTGTTCAGGCCAGAACACTGAAGTGGGCGTGCGGGAAAAATGCCGCACATGAATCACCGGCCGCTGACTGCTGCGCCAGCCTTGCAACAACCGGAGCATGTTGGCATCGGCCTCGGGGTTGTTGCGACGGCCGAGTTTCGGGTGCTGAATGCCTTGTTGCATGTCGATGATGAGCAATGCGGCATTGGCGAGAATATCCATAAAAGCCCTGGCTCCGTTTGAAAAGGGTTAGATCGCGCTGAACAACTGAGCCAGATTCTGCCGGGCAAACTGTTCGATGACAAAATCGACAAAGGCCCGGGTCTTGCCTGGTAACAACTTGTGCTCGCTGTAATACAACGAAATGTTGCCGTCATCCACATACCAGTCCGGCAACACGCGCTGCAATGCGCCGCTGCGCAGGTAAGGCACAGCGAACGGCATGCTGACCAGCGCGATCCCCAGGCCTTGCTCAGCCGCCGCACAGGCGGCTTCCGAGTCACTCATGGTCATGCGGGCCTTGAGGCTTAGCGGGCTGTGTTCCTGATTGCGATGGGTCAGCGGCCAACTGCGGATCCGGCCGGTCTGCGGCGAGCGAATCAAAATCCCCGGATGGTCGTGCAGGTCTTCGGGATGCCGGATATCCCGGTGCTCGGCGAGATAATCCGGCGACGCCACCAGCACGCGATGTGCCGGGGCCAGCTTGCGCGCGACAACCCCTTGGGGCAGATCGAAACCGCCACCAATCGCTGCATCGAAGCCCTGCCCGATCAGATCCACCTGACGATTATCAAAATGCCAGTCTGGCGTTATGGCCGGATAGCGCTGCAGAAATTCGCCCAACAACGGCAGGATATACAGGCGACCGAACACCGTGCCCATGCTGACCTTGAGCGTGCCGGTCGGTTGCCCTTCGGCGCTGGCCAGGTTGGCGACGGCATTCTGGATGGTGTTGAGGCTGACGCTGACCTCGCCGAGAAATCGCTGACCAGCTTCGGTCAACGTCAGGCTGCGCGTACTACGCTGGAACAACCGCACGCCCAGGCGCGCTTCCAGCTTGGCAACGCTCTTGCCCACCGCCGCAGGCGTCAGACTCAGACGTCGCGCAGCCTCGGCAAAGCTGCCGACTTCGGCGCTGCGCACAAAGCATTCGATACTGCTGAAATTTTCCATGACCGGCGATTCTAAACTTTTGGTTTACACAGACTATCGCAATTACCCGCTACTCACGATGCAATCGACACCGGATACTGGCCCCATCAAATCAACTCCCCAACGATCTGGAGAACCTCATGACTCAGCAAACCATCCTCAGCGGTAAAGTTGCACTCGTTCAAGGCGGCTCACGCGGTATCGGCGCGGCCATCGTCAAACGCCTGGCCGAACAAGGTGCGGCGGTTGCCTTCACCTTTGTCAGCTCCGAAGCCAAGGCCCGCGAACTGCAAGACAGCATCACCGCCAACGGCGGCAAGGCCTTGGCCATACACGCGGACAGCGCCGACGCCGAAGCCATCCGTGCGGCGGTGGACAACACCGTGAAAACCTTCGGCCGCCTGGACATCCTGGTCAACAACGCCGGCGTGCTGGCGATCGGCCCGCTGGAAGAGTTCAGCCTGGAAGACTTCGACCGGACCCTGAGCATCAACGTGCGCAGCGTGTTCATCGCGACTCAGGAAGCCGCGCGGCACATGGGCGACGGTGGCCGGATCATCAACATCGGCAGCACCAACGCCGACCGCATGCCCTTCGCTGGCGGCGGCGTGTACGCCATGAGCAAATCGGCACTGGTCGGCCTGACCAAAGGCCTGGCTCGCGACCTCGGTCCACGGGGCATCACCATCAACAACGTGCAGCCCGGCCCGGTTGATACTGACATGAACCCCGCCAGCGGCGACTTCGCCGAATCGCTGATCCCGCTGATGGCCGTTGGACGCTACGGACACGTCGAAGAAATCGCCAGCTTCGTCGCTTACCTGGCAGGCCCGGAAGCCGGCTACATCACCGGCGCCAGCCTGACCATCGACGGCGGCTTCGGCGCCTGATCCGAGCGGTCTGCTACTTCAGGAGTCGGCCGCACACCACCCGCACCCGCGGCCAACTCCCGGTATTTGCTTAAGCACATGAAAATTCTGAAAAAAACCTTTGCGTTCGGCTAAGCCTTCGACTACATTAGCGCGCCTCGACAGACCAACGGTGTGACGAGATTCGGTGAGGTGTCCGAGAGGCTTAAGGAGCACGCCTGGAAAGTGTGTATACAAGAAATTGTATCGAGGGTTCGAATCCCTCCCTCACCGCCATATTAGAAACAACGCAAACCCTTGATATTCCTCACGAATGTCAGGGGTTTTGTGGTTTCTGGGGTCTGAAAAAAGGCCCATGGGACGCTCCATGGGACCGATATGGGACTGCAGGCCATTTGGTTTGCATGCTGAAACAGTGGTGGCGATGCGCACGCAGAGCACTTCCTGCTCTGCTAAGACTCAATTTAAAGTCTTGCACCCTTCCTGTTGGGACTGGTCCTGCGTAATCCACAGGATGACCGGCGCTTTAAAACCATTCGAATGAGTGTATAAATAAGCTTGACCGCGCAAACGAGTGTAAAACGCGGCGCCATGTATATTCGAAGGTGTTCATGTGACTGCGACGTCTGTTTTAGGAACACTTCATCATGCGATCTGGCTAGACCAGCTGGAGCGGTGCCGCTTATCCAGGAATGCTGTTGAATTAGCTGACGCCCTTATGAGTGTCGAGTTGTACATCAATCAGCTTTTGGAGGGAGGACAGATCCAGGCCGCACAGGTATCGCAGTTAAGGGACATCGCACATTTAGCCAATACAAAACGATCTGCCCGTACCAACACCCTCTCCGAAAAATCTTAGAAGTCCAGCAAGGCTGGACGGCCAGAATTTTAAGAATTAAAGCTTGAGTGCGTGCTCAAGAATTCCAATCACGTCTGGCCCATCTTCATTAATCCACGTGCCGTAGTGCTTACGGATCATGTTTCCGTTGGTGTGCCCCATCTGCTCGGCGATCCAGTCAATCGAAGCGACTCCACTGCTGAGCAACTGGCTCGCGTACGTATGCCGGCATTGGCCAGGTCCACGGTAGCGCACACCGGCATGCGCCAAATGGGTTTTAAAAAATCGGTCCCGGATGGTGAAATCACTGACATGTGGCTCCCCGCTCGATGTGTTCAAGAACACGAAATGCAGTTTGTGTTGGCGCACAGTCCGATTATCCCGCTCAACGATGTCCACCGTATAAGGCTTACCACCCTTCGTCAGCGCCCTGAGCTTCTGTAAAGCGTCGAGCGCCGGAGCCAGTAGGCGTACCCTTCTGTGCGACCGTCGGGTCTTGGTTACCCGGTATGCTCCACGGACCTTCGACCGGCGGAACGTCACCATACCCCCCTCAAGGTCGATATCCTCCCAAGCCAAAGCAATGGTTTCAGAAACCCGCGAACCTGACCAAATCATGAACTGCACCATCAGCAGCTCATAGAGCCGACCGGTCGGCGTTGCCAGGATTTGAGCAATCTCAGCACGGGTGAACGGGTCTGGTAGCGCCGGATCGGGAAGACGGACGTGTAAGCCTTCCGTTGGATCATGGGCCAGCTTCTTTCGCGTTCGGTACAGTTTGAATACCTGGCGAACGTTACTGATAATGTCACGGATGGTTTTGTTATTGAGCCTGGCAGACAGCGTGGTCTGAATCCATTCCTGCAGATCCAGGTGATCAATCCGATCGATTTGCTCCCCTCCCCACCTCGGCCTGACATGTACCTCGGCCTTGTTCGCATATCCCCGAAAGGTCGTTGCCGCGACGTTGTTCTTTTGGATATTCAGCCAAAGGTCCAGGTAGTGCCCGAAAGTGCTGTGGACCAGCTTGGGTGAATTGGGAAAGTGACGGGAATAGTCAAAAGTGCCCGCCTGTATTTCGTGGTCGATAATGTCGACCAGCCTTTGGGCGTGAGCCACGTTGGCTGGTGTGTTGCCGCCAGGTATCGATTCCCGACACTTGGCTCCCTCATAGTTGAAGTAAATCCGAACCGAATTACCCCGAGCCTCGACGCCGCTCATGTGAATCTGTCCTTACGCTGCAAAACTGTATCGCGACAGTGTGACGTTCAAAAAAAGAAAGGCCCGTTTCCGGGCCTAGTAATTGGTAACGCGAGTTCTAGTGGACTTGCGTTACTGCTTCTGACGTTGGGATCGCAGATGGGCGTTCATTTCCTGACGGCGCTTGCTGCATTTGCTGTGATTGCCTTGGGCTCTCCATTTACTGCACTGGTCGCACACGCTGGTGTAGTCAATGTTCCAAGGGAAGCGTCTTCCATTCTCAGCCATTGGCCACCTTCCCCACCCACGCGCTGGAACTGATTGGTTTGGCCAGCAATTGCGCAACCATCGCGGCATCGTTGGCGGTCAGATCGCCAAGCTGGTGCGCCATGGCTGTGAAGGCCTCAAGGCGGATCCGCGCATCGGGAGTTTTCTGGACCTGATATTCGAACAGAGCGGTGCCAACAATGCGGATTGCCTTAAGCCGGCGCTCCGGTGCCGCCGCTCGATGTTCATCTGTTGTGGTAGCCTTCATGTCGCTGCTGCCGGGGGTCATTGCGTTCATGGTACTGCTCCTGGTTGTGGTTGGTGTCGGGGAGGTACGAACTCCTCGACGCCCTTTCTTTCCGGCCCTAGCCGGCGTTCGTTTCGGTCGAAGGTTTTCGCACCAGGTGAATCACCAGGTCCTCCAGATCGATGTTTTCGCTGTTTTCAGAACGCCACTCTAAAACCGCTCGAATGTGTTCCTGGCTACAACTCATAACCAAAATCTCCCTCTCTCCTCGTGACGCTCGCACGTCCAAAATTCCCAGCAGACCTTCAACGGCATAAGCATCTGCGTGGACTATTGGCATCCCATCGCTGGTCTCTTTGAGGCAAGCGATCAGAAAGGGAATAAAGTCTGAGGCGTCATCGGTACGGGATTCGGTAATCACTTCAACTTGCATCTGATCACTCCTTTAGGCCCTGAACTGCCAGCAGCTCACCGACTCGGCAGGTGGGTTTACCAAGTTGTGCTTGCGTTGGATGCTGTTGATGGCGCTGGACGTAGTTCGGTTGATATCAATCAACTTGTGCGAACGACAGTCGCGTAGCAGGTGACGCAGCGTGTTGAGGTCAGCCAGCTTCTGACGGTGCTCTGCGGCTGCTTTTGCGAAATGATTGAGGTTGATAGCGATAACGTCAGATTTCTTGCTGTGGTTGACCACAGGATCCGTACTGAGCGACTCCAGGTAGTCATAGACCTGCCAGAACTCCACGACCTCTGGCGGATCCATGACGATCGCAGACTGACGCTCATGCGCCATGGCAATAATTTCGAGGCGCGTGCTCTCGACCATCTCCGCAGTGATCGGCAGAACAAGGCTCAGGCAGTCCACCAGGGCAAGCATCATGCTATGGTTTTTGATGATTCGAGCCGATCCGAGCGTGCGCATGGAGCGCAAGTGCGCGCGGTGTTTCGGGTAGGCCTCGGAGAAACGAGTCATCACCTTTGGTTCCTGGCTGATTGCCTGAACCAAAAAGTTGCTAACTTCGTTCATTTCCATTTGATTCAGTGCATCCGCCGCAGCGCTGCTTTGGGGAGTGATCTTCGGCTTACGGAAATGCAGCTTCACGATCCTGCTGATGATGGCTTCATGGCCAGTCACGGGGGCGTTCTGGCTGATTACGATCGTCCCCCGAAACTCAGGCTCGTAGGTTTCGTTGGTGTTGTTCTTAACGCCACGTGTGCCAAGCAGGCCACCGCCGAAAAAATCCTTGAGTTCATCCCAGTCAAAAGACTTGGAGTTGGATGCATCGCTGCTGCGATCGCCCTCGATCAACACCACAGGCATGCCGGCGACCTGCCCCATCGAACGGCTTCGCCCTGCGGGGGTACCTTTGGTTGGGTCGAACCCCTCGTACTTACGACCGAACAATTTCCACAGAAACATGATCAGCGTGGTCTTGCCGGCATCAGGCTCGCCCGTTGCTTCCAGGAACGGAAAGCTCTCGTACTGATCGCGGATCTGCTCGGCAAACAACGATCCGAACCAAAACGTCAGAGCGACCAAACCCTTTCGCCAAAGCACAGCCACAGGTTCGCCAACCAGTCGTCGCGGTACCCATCTTTGTTAGCTTTGGGGCTGATTTTTACGTTCTTGACCAGGCATTTCACCCGGCGTTTGCCGAATTCAAAAAAGTCCTCTTTGTTGGCCTTGTAGATCACTCCGTTGTGGCTGGCAATGTCGTTGAAAATGTATGCGCCGTGGTCCTTGCTGTAGCCGATAAAGTCGACGGTTTCCACGGTCTTGATACCCTCGATCTGCTTCATTGAGATCTGATCGAGATGTTTCTGAGCCCCAAGCCAGATGGCACTGGAGTAAAGCAACCGGGCCTTGAACTCGCTGCTGGACGAGAATTGTTTGAGCGTGAACGTGATTTTCTCGCTCGGCGCGTCACCTGGTGGATTGATACGCACGTAGTACCAGGCCTCACCGGTTGATTCGCTGACTTGCTTGTACAGCGTCTCGAAGCTGCAGTTGGCCAGCAGCTTCAATGAGCACACGCTGTTCAGGGCTTTCTGCCGGGCGGACTTATCATCGAGCAGCTGGTCGTCGTGGTCCTCGCTGTTCAGCAACTGGCGTTGCTCTTCGTCAAGCTTGTGAAGGTCGAACTTGGCCCAGTACAAGCGGTTGGCAAAGTCGAAGCTGAATTCAGAACCTTCTTCTTCCCAGGTGTAGATGAGCATCGCCTTTTCACGGGCTGATTTAGCCAGGAGCAAATCGCCCTGGTGACGCGCAGCCTCCAGATCACGCTGACGGCGGTGGACGCGCTTTGCCTCGTCGTCCTCGAACTGCCAGCGATGCTGATGCAGGTCGTTCCAGTCAACCTTGCGGCCAGCCTGCGGGATTAACGCTGCCTTGCAGGTGAACCCCATTTCAGTCGCCAAGTTCGCCCAACGTGCGGCGTAGGCGCAGGCCTCTGGCTCATTGTCAGGAGCCCATACCAACGTCGGAAGCGAGCCGCCGCGCAACTCAACCAATTTTTTCAGTGACTGTTCAGGGAAAGCGTTCGACGACATAGCAGCCACTGCAGCGATACCGTTATGGAATAGCGCTATCGCGTCAAAGATGCCTTCGGTGATCCACAGCTCCTTCACCGTCAGTAAATCCACGCTGGGCGGGCACCACCAGACACCCTTATAGCTTTCACCGGGCTTGAACCGAGCTTTCTTCTTGCCAAAGCGTTGAGGCTTATCGATCAGGCGTTCCCAGTAGCCCCCTTTCTCCAACGGGAAGCGGACGGTGGCGCTACCGGCATGAACATCTGCATCGTAGTAACTTTCCTGGGTGTACCAACCCGCAATTAGGTCGTGGCGAAACCCACGCCCAAACTCCAGATACGCACGGGCTGTCGCTGTCGGTTCATTGTTTGTGGCAGGCGCACGCTTGCTCCAGTCGTCGAAAAGATCGCTGTAGAGCTCCTTGACCGGCATCGTATGTCTGCACTTTTCGGGACGGCCGCAAACTACGGTCCATGGCTCGGAAAAGCGCGTATACAAGGTTTTTTGGTTGCAGTTCGGGCAGGTACCGCCTCGCATATAGTCGGTACCGGCGCGATGTTTCAGACCGTAGTCGTGCTCGAGGCGTTTAAGTACATCGTGGCGTAGATCGTCTCTCATGATTGCTTCACTGCGTTGAGGCTTTGGGACAGGGCTGCCATTAGGCGTTTTTGCGCGGCCATTACCGGTACATGGGCGAGAATTGCGCCGTGGCGCAGACCGTCCGCAACGAAGCGGAATTGGTCGGCATACCAGTATTCGTTGAGGCTCAAGCGGTACTGTTCACGCACGGCTGCCAGCAACGCTTCGGCCTCTGCCGGCGGCAGTTGGGTGGTGATAATTACGGCGTTTCCCATCGTGAAACCTCGAATTCGGGCGCAGCTCACCCAAACCCACGGGTGTGGGGCAGGCAATGTGTAGGGTTGGTGTTACGAGTTGGCTAAGCGGTAACGCCCGTTGTCCGGTGCGTTGATGATGCGTTCGTAGATCAAGCTGACCGGGATTGCCCAGGCATTACCAGTGGTTGGGTCGACGATGACCGAATGGGTCGTCGAACTATTGAGGACATCGAGGCGTTGGCGATCGCAGATTGCGTGCATGTCGCTGTAGGCCAGGTGCACCATCTTTTCTGCCATCTGCGTTAGCACGTCGTAGTCGGCCACCAAGTGTCGAACCGTTCGGGCGATCAACTGCTGGTCATTGCCAAGGTGTTCGCAGTGGTGACGCTCCAGAAACGTTAAAGCAGCGGCTTTCAACACGTCCTGATATTCCTGTACTGCAGGCGGGATATTCATTGGGCTGGCCCTGATTTAGCGCGGTAGAGATCAATGGCTGCGAGCACTTCGGCGTGGCGTGCGGCCATATGCAGGTTGTGTGCATTTAGGATGTGTTCTGCTTCCGCTTCGTTGATGCAGCCATCGGCCAGCGCCTTTGCAATTTCCTGATCGACGCAACCACGCTTTGCCGCGACCTGGACAGAGAGCGTGTACATCTCCACGGTGTCATTCGTTTCGGGATCCGGTACCGCAACGAACAGGCCGCCATACATCGACGCCACGTAATTGGGGAAATGCTGTGTGCCTGCTTCCTGCTCGAGCTGATACAACTGGATGTCGGTCAGCGGGCGGCTGTTGTTATTTTCGTACGCATGGTTATCGAACTTCTTCAACGCCAAACCGATGCGGGCTGCAGCGCATTCACGGCCGCCGGGGTAGCTGCAAATTATTGCGCTGACGACTTCGCGACGGGTCTTAAGAACTGGGCTTTTCATGTTCTGCTTTTCCCTGCTAGTGCGTGCCATTACTGTGCAATCACGCCGTCTTTGATTCCCAACAACACGGCGGCTCGATGTGCCTCCCCGCGTCGACACTGGCTCTGGCCACTCAGCACTGCGTACACGGTGCTGGGATTCAATTGGTGTTTCACAGCGAAGTCTTTCGCTGTCTGACCTTTTCGTTCCAAGGCTTCCCGCGCTTCGCGTCGGGCTTGCTCGCTGATGCTTGTGTTGTGCATAGTGCATTTCCGTGCAGTTTCATGTGGTGTGGAATGCACTTTGATGCACCGCGATGCATTTGTAAATGACCTCGGATGAAAAAATTTGCATGACTCTAAAATAATCGGTTCTCGTCTTGCCGAGGAACGTAAGCGATGTGGGATGACGCAAGAGCAGCTTGCAGATGCGTTGGGAGTGGTGAAACGTACCCAAGCCAATTACGAGGGCGGCTCCAGCGATGCTACGGCGTCCTATCTCAGCAGAGCAGTAACGGAACTTAGTTTCGACGTTCTTTACATCCTTACGGGAGTGCGAACCACATTGGCCATCGACTCTCTTAACGATGAAGAAGATGCGTTGGTGAAGAAATATCGCCGCATTCCTGAGGACGACCAGAAGACGATCCGTCGCTTTGTCGATGCCATTACGGTCATGGAGGCTCGGGGGCCGAATTAGGCCGGGCCAAAATATAAGCACTGCGCATTTCCCCTCTATGCTGAATCCGGTAGCAGCCCGATAACGTCGATTCATTCATGCACATATGGAGCAGTTCGCATGTTGGATCGAGCAAAACTTCAAGACCATTACGACGAATCTGATGAATTTGATTACCAAGCACTCACCGCTCTGGAACTGCGGTTAATCATGCTTTACCGGCGGATGTCTGATTCAGATCGACAGCGTGTAATAAGGATGTCGAAAGCCCTTTCTGAAGTCCCTGACAGCTCGCGGATCGACAACGCCCACACATAAATTCATATCGACGTCGCATCAGGCGCTGGCCCCAGTGGCTGGCGCTCCCGCCCGCATCATGCGGCCCCCAGTTGTTCAAACAGCTCCCGTTGCTGATTCCTGGACAAGTTCTTCAAACTGTCAAAAATGAGCCTGTCCATAGCTTGGGCCGATGGGCTGAGCGTGTGCGAAAACGTCAGGTTTGCCACCCACGTGTGCCCACACTTTGCGTCCAGGCACTGGCAATACAACTTGGCAAAGTCATTCGAAAGCTGATCCCTCGAAGCAATCCGCCCTCTGTGTCCGCACTTACAGGTGATGCGCATTTGTGTCCCTCCCCAGGGCCAGCCAATTGCCATTATTTTGCCATATTATGTAGTGGCATTCCCTACCCTAGACACCAGATGTAGCGTTTTCCCCTTCCGCAGTTGCTCCTCTCCAGGCGAATCGCCTGTCCTGCCGCAAGGTATCGTTCACTTGATTGAAAAGTTGACAGATCGGACGAATTTCGTTGCTGGTGTACACGCGATCGATCTTCTCGATATCGCCGAATCCGGCGCTGTTTTCCGGGATGATCCCGGCCAGTGCGGGGTTCATGCGCCAGGCGGCGATCACGTCGTTACGGGTAATGTTTTTGACCTTCTCCAGCTCGTCCTTGGCCTGGAAATCACCTACGGGAATGATCTGAATGGCCTTCTCGGATCCGCCCGGAATGTTCACGAACATGGACCGGAAGTTGCCCACACCCTTGCTGGCCGTGATCTGGGCGCGCAGCTCGTCCTCGTCGTCCTCACTCAGGTTCGGATCGTTGGTGTAGAAGATGTAACCCGCGTGTGCGCCGTTGCTGTAGTAGCGCCGGCGGAACAGGGTCGCTGCCTCGTTGAGCAACAGCGCCTGCATGCCGCCCAGGTAGTCCGGAACGCCATAAACGTTCTGTTCCACGTCATAGTTGAAAACGTGCTCAACCTCGTCCTGGTCGAATTCCTCTTCCCTGCCATCGTCCAGCAACCTGACGAAGCCGCCTGCGCGCTTGATCCGCATGTTGATAGCGGGCAAGTGCTCCATTTCGAGTACTTCGCCAAATGCATTGCGGTGGCGGTACAGGTACATTTCCCCGAACACCATGTAATCCAGTGCGGCGCAGCTCATCGTTCGCGTGGACACGCCCAGCGACGGGATGAACTCACGCAGCAGCAGGTTGCGCTTGAACCCTGGAATGGCCCCATGATGCGCGTTGGCTCGCAGCAGCTTGGCCAGGCCTTGGCGCGACACAGGGGGCGTGTACAGCCGACCGTCGTGACTGGCGAACACGCCCAGGTACTGCCCGATGTTGTCGGTCAGCACCTGTTCCGGCGCTCCGAATGAAAAGGCCCGCATCGGCCCTGGTGCCGGTTTGGCCGGCTGTTTTGGTTTGTGACGAGCCATGGTTTGCTGATCCAGTGAGTGCGTAGCGGCTGCGCCGCTGCTTGTTGGTGTTGAGAGGTTCATTGGCCAGTGCATGCATGATTGCCCAGGCAATATCGGCGTGGCCGGTGGCGTCCGTGCGCGATGCGCTGTAGGTGATCTGTCCGCTACCTGTGGTGCCGCGCTTGATCGTCAGGAAGGCCTGCGCAACGTCGTTCCAGCCGGCGTCCCATTCGATGCGGCTGCCGACGATGGTGTCCTGTGCCTTGAGCACCAGGGTGTTCTTGGTCTCCAGGCTGTAGTGGATCGAGGTCGCACGCGGATAGAAATCGCGCACCAGGTCGAATACGCCGTAACCGATGCCTGTGGTGTCGATGCCGATGTGCTGGACGTTGAAGCGCTCCGTAAGTCGCTTGACCTGCTCGGCCTGGTACTTGAACGACTGACCCCGCCAGCTGTGCTTCTCGAGGATCCGGAACTTGCCTTCCGGCTCGAGCGGCGGCGCGATGACTACGCAGGTCGCGTCGTCCCGGGTTCGGCTGGGGTCGTAGCCGATCCAGACGGGGCTGTTGCCGAATGGGCGCGGGTCGTCGGGTTCGTAGTCGGTCCACAACGCCAGATCGGAATAGCAGCGCTCCAGGTCGGCCAGGGAAAACACGCTCTGGGTGCTGTCGATGAATTTGCACATGAACAGCTGTTCAAAACGGTCGTCGTCGTACTCCAGGCGCAGCTGCTCGAGGTCGAACAGATCGCAGCCGCCGGCGATCGCATCCAGGATGGTGATGACCTTGCGCCATTGTCCGTCCGGACATAGCGTGCCGGCGGCCATCTGTTTGTCGCTTGGCCACGGCTCTTTGGCGGTTTTCTTCTTGCTGTTACGGAATTTCTCGCCAGTCCAGAACGGGTACGCCTGGTGCGACACCGCGCTGGGTGTGGAAAAGTAGGTTTTGCGCCATTTCTTGTGGGTCGCCATGGCGCTGGCCACGGTGTTCAGTTTCTCGAAATCGCGGATCCAGAAATATTCGTCGACGTAGACGTGGCCATGGTGGCCTTGGGCGGTGCTGCTGTTGGTGCTGAGAAAGCGCAGCTCGGCCCACGGCTTGCCGTCCTTGCTGAGCACGATCGGGTTGCCAGTCAACTCCAGGCCAAACCACTCCTGGGCAAACGAGATGATGTAGCTGCGGAAAATCTCCGACTGGGCGCGGCTGGCCGATAGGAAGATCTGGTTGTCGCCGGTCAATACCGCATCCATGAACGCTTCGCCCGCGAAGTAGTAGGTCAGGCCCACCTGGCGACTTTTCAGGATGTTGCGGATCCGCGCTGTCAGCGGGTTGATCTTTGCGGCGTACAGCTCTTTCTGGTAGCCGTACATTTTGCTGATGAACTTGTCCAGGAAGTCGACTTCGGTCAGTTCGCTGACGTCGTTCTTTACCGCTTTCTGTTTCTTCGGGCCGCGTTTTTCACCCCGATTGCCTTTATCTCGTCGCTCGCCGCGCTGGTCGTCGCGACGGTAGCCACCGTCCTCAATCGGATCATTCGCCGGCACCGGTGCGGGTTTGGCGCATTGCTTGGCCAGGCGTTCGCGAACAGTCGTCAGGCGATCCAGCTCATCCAGTTCACCCTTGGTCAGCGAGTCGGCTTTTTCCAGGAGCAACGTGATCCGCCGACTGACAGCGGTCAGCGGTTCTTCATCCGACAGCATGTCGTCCCATTCACCCTGGCGGATCCAGTAGTAGACGATCCGGATGTTGGGCAGGGATAACTGCGCCTGAATTTCACGCGGCTTGCAGCGGCGTAAATAGAGGCGTTTGGCGGCTTCTTTAAGTTCGGGGGCGTATGGCATGGCCGCAGTCTATGCGGCGAAAACGCAGGAAACGCGGGGTTAAAATCCGGGTTCGTCCTATAACGCGGAAATAGGACCAGCGCAAAAGTGAATCAATTGTTGGAGGGGGGATTGCTCCCTATCTTGGCGGCTCAACTCACCGATTGAGCGCAGTTAACGCCCATGCCCCGTTCCCTTGTTTCGTTCTGGAAACGTGTCGCCACCAGCGGCATTACCGCCGATGGTCGCGAGATCCTTCCCCAGGAACTGCGCGATATCGCTGAGACCTACAGCACGGCCAAGTACACGGCTGTGATCTGGTCCGAGCATGAACGCTGGCCAGGTTCCTACGGCACCGTCTTTGCGGTGCGCCTGGCGGAAGGCGTGGAAGGTCTGGAAGACGGCCAGGTTGCACTGGAAGCCCAGCTCAAACCCAACGACAAGCTGCTGGCCCTCAATGACCAGGGCGAGAAGCTGTTCACCAGCATCGAAATCACCCCCAACTTCGCAGGCAGCGGCAAGGCCTATCTGTCGGGTCTCGCTGTCACCGATTCGCCGGCCAGCCTCGGTACCCAGGAACTCTACTTCTCCCGCAAGACCGGCAAGCCTGTGCATTACGCCGCTGCCGTGCCTCTCGGCGCTCTCAAAGAGGACGAGCCACAAGGGGAAGCCGGAAAGCTGATGACCATGTTCACCAGCCTGTTCAAGCGTCTGGGCATTGAAGAAACGCCCAGCGAAACCAACCCGAAAACCCTCACAGAGAACCCCCCAATGGATGAAACCACCGGCACAGCGCTCAAGGCGCTGCGCGATCAAATCCTGATCATCGTCGCAGGTCTGGACACCGTGATCGAAGCGGCTGCTGCCTCGGCCCCCGAGCCTGACGCCGCTCTGGTCGACGACGTACAGGCGGCGGTCGACGAAGTCGTGTCCACCGCTGAAACCGAGTTCAAGAGCAAAAAAGAGGCCAAAGGCAACCAGGCACTGGCCGCCAGCCTCTCCGCGCTGCAGAAGGAATTCAACGCCCTGAAGGACTCCACCACCGGCCGCAATCTGTCGAAGACGACCGGTGCTGCTGACCTCAAAAAAGTACGGGTGCTCTGACATGTCCCATTCTCTTAGCAATCACGGCGCGAAGATGTATGCGCAGCTGCAGTTGGCCATCGCTGAAAGCTACGGCGTGGATCTGTCGCGCAAGATGTTCAGCGTAGAACCCACCATTGCCCAGGAACTGAACGAGGCGATCACCGCCAAGTCGGACTTCCTGCAGCGCATTAACGTCGTACCGGTAACCGAGATCAAGGGCCAGAAGGTGTTCCTGGGCGTTTCCGGCCCGGTCACTGGCCGCACCAACACCACGACCAAGGATCGCGTAGCCAAAGATGCCTCGGCGCTGGACTCCACCCTGTACGAGCTTTCGTCCACGGAATCGGACGTCGGCCTGCCTTACGCGAAAATCGACGCCTGGGCGAAATTCCCGGACTTCCACCAGCGCTATTCGGCCGCCGTGCAGAAGCAAATCGCTCTGGATCGCATCATGGTGGGCTTCCATGGCACCCACGCGGCCCCGGATACCAACATCGACGAATTTCCGATGCTGCAGGACGTGAACAAAGGCTGGCTGCAGATTGCTCGGGAGCAGATCCCGCAGCAGGTGCTCAAGGAAGGCAAGGTGGCTGGCAAGGTGACTCTGGGTGTTGGTGGCGATTACGCGAACCTCGACGCTCTGGTGCATGACACCAAGCAAATGGTGGACGAGCGCCTGCGTGATGGCGGCGACCTGGTCGCAATCATCGGCTCTGACCTGCTGGCAGCCGACAAGGCCAAGCTGTACGCCAAACAGGGCGACGTGCCCACCGAGAAAGAGCGCATCGAAGAAGCTCAAGTCATTGCGACCTATGGCGGCCTGCCAAGCTTCAGCGTGCCGTTCTTCCCTGTGAACGGGATCGTGGTCACCAGCTTCGACAACCTGTCGATCTATTTCCAGGACTCCAGCTGGCGCAAACAAACGGTCGACAACCCGAAACGCTCTCGCGTCGAAGATTTCAACAGCCGAAACGAAGGCTATGTGATCGAGCAGCTCGAGAAGTTCGCGATGACCGAAAACGTTGAAGTGGTGACCGCGTGAGCCTGGCACTGGCGCACAAGCGCCGCTTACTCGCTCTAGGGCCAGCGGCCGCCGTCGCCGGTGCCGTAGCGACCGTTTATTCGGCGGAAACCGCGCTCAACAGCCCAGCCAACGCCAAGAAGCACCTGCAGCTGATGGTCGACGCGTTGAATGTCGATCTGGACCGTATCAGCGCGATCGACAGCCGTGAACTGCGTCAGCAACTCAAGCGCGACGAGCTGCTGCCCAAGTACCTGGATTATGTGCAGCGTTACCTCGATTCGAAATTGATTTTCCCGAACCCGGTAATGATGCAAGTCCTGGTCTGGCTGTTCGATACCGCGCAGTTCACCACCGGCTTGCAGCTCGCCCAGGTGGCCATGGCCCAAGAGCAGGAACTGCCGGAACGCTTCAAGCGCAACGTGCAGACCTTCGTCGCTGACGAGGTGATCGAGTGGGCGGAAACCGAATACAAGGCCGGTCGTACTCCAGAACCTTACGTCTCGGATCTGCTGCACCTGGTTGACGGCGAATGGCAGCTGTTTGAGCGCATTCCGGCTCGCTATCACAAGTTGCTGGGGATCATCGGCATCGATCTGGAGGACTGGCCGCAAGCCATTGCCCACTTCGAACGGGCGATCGAGTTGTACCCCGAAATCGGGGTAGGCACTCGCCTCGACACCGCACGCAAAGCCTTGAAGAAGGCAGAGCTGGCCGCTGCAGACGAACCACCTACCGAATAACCGACTACCCCCCCGGCGAGAAACTGTGGATGTGAGCCAAGCCACGTGTGGCCTTGACCCACTGAAACAGTTTCCTCGCCCCTATTCGAGCGCCCAGCGATGAGCTTTTCAGGTAAACCCACCACCTTTGTGGACCAGGACATTGAGAACGACGGCTTTTGGCCGAACCTCTCCGTGGCTGAGTTCCAGAAAGGTTACCGCCTGCCGGCGGAATACCTGGGCGAGATGCTGGCCGCTGATTTGATCACCGCCATGGTCGAGGCCAACACCGATCTGGCCAAGTGCAAAGCCCGTTGGCAGTCCTCTGGCGTCGTCAGCTTGGAAACGGCTGACCCTATGGTGCTGCCGGAACGCACATTTCAAGCAGCGACGTACAAGCGCGCCGTGTATTGCCGCGCCAAGGCCAGTCTGTTGACCCAGTTCGCCACCGTGACTCGCCGAGAAAGTGCCGAGAACACGGGCAAGGAATTGCCGGAACGGTCGGAAACCTTTCTCGCCTTCAGCCAGGCCGCTGTTCGCTCTTTGCAGGGACGTGGCCGCATCTCGGTAGCGCTGCTGTGATCAAGCTGCAGGCTTTGACGGCCTACCTCATCGAACGCCAGCTGGTGGTCCCGGAACAGCTCGACAGCTGGACGGACCAGGTGCAGCTGGAGTTGATCTGGAAGGACGACGTCAAGGGCATGCACATGGGCGACATGAACTACAGCGCCACGATCGTGCTGGAGCGCTTCGCCGATCACCCCGGGCGTCTGATGGCTCTGGTGGGCAGCTGGCTGGAGAACCACGACGAAGACCGCGACGGCCTGCCCGCGACCGTGTTCGACATCACCATGCTCGATGACGACCTGGCCGACGTGGATATCAAGCTGCAGTTCAGCGAACCGCAGTACCTGGCCGAGGATCCCGCCGGCGAAATCACCGCGTTCAAAAAGACCTGGTCATTTATTCCCTTCGAACTGTGGGTCGCGGAAACCGGCGAGGTGAATGGCGATGGCGCGTAGCACTTTCGCCCTCGACGTGCGCGGTTTGCTCGGCGCCGAAGAGCAGCTGGCCCTGCTCGAGCTGCCCCCGCAGTTGCGCCGGCGTCTGCTCAACAACGTGACCAAGCGTGTGCGCAGCCTCAGTCGCCAACGGATCCGCGAGCAGAAGAACCTGGATGGCTCGCCCTTCGCCCCCCGCAAGGGTACGGGCAAGGGCAAAAAGAAGATGGAAGCCGGTCTGGGCAAGCTCCTGGACGTTACCCGCCTCAGTGCCAACGAAGCCGAACTGGGCTGGCGCAACGCGCTGACCCGGTGGGTAGCCTCCCAGCAACACAACGGGGTATCCGAACGGCGCACCGCCGCGCAGATGCGCCAGTGGAACAAGGTTCCCGAAGGCCTGGCTGCCACCGAAAAGCAGGCCAAGCGCTTGCGCCGGCTCGGTTTCAAGACGCGCCAGGCGGGTAAGAAAACCCTTTCGCGCCCGTCCGTGGCGTGGATCAAGGAGCACGTGAACTACGCCAAGGCGGGTCTGCTGATCCGCCTCCTGGACGACGAACAAACCGAGACATCGGGCGCGCAAAGCTGGGACATCACCCTGCCCAAACGTCAGTTCCTCGGCCCTGGCACCGAATCAGAAACCAGCGCGCTGGTGAACCTGGTGCTGCAACAAATCCTAAATTCACCCCGCTAGCGAGGCACTGCATGGCACTCGGTAAAGTCAGCGTCAACAATCTCAATCTCAGCCAGGGTGCTGTGACTGCGATCGAACGCCACTTCCTTTTCATCGGCCCTGGTGCAAAAAGCATTGGTCAGCTGATCCCCCTCAACACTGACAGCGATCTGGACGTGCTGCTGGGCATTCCAGCCAGCGACCTGAAAACCCAGATCACAGCCGCCCGCCTGAACGGTGGTGATCGTTGGGCCTGTGTGGCCGCGCCGCTTGCCGCCGATGGCAACTGGCAGGACGCGCTGACCGTTTCCCAGCAGCAGGGCCACTCGTTTGAAGCGGTCGTGATCACTACGCCGGTGAAAACGAAGGACGAACTGTCGGCCATGCATGACGCGGCCATTGCCCTGGGCAACACCTACGGCCGCCGCGTTTTCATCCTGGCGGCGTCGGTTGGCATCACCGCTGCCGAACAGACGTGGGCCGAATACACCGCTGCCCAGAAAGCTCTGGTGCTCGGCCTGGCCGCGCCGCGTGTCTTGTGCGTGCCGCAGCTGCACGGCAATGACCTGGGCGTGTTGGCCGGTCGCCTGGCCAATGCCGCCGTGAGTGTGGCGGACAGCCCGATGCGCGTGGCCACCGGTGCCGTACTCGGTCTCGGAACGGTCCCGGTCGACTCTGACAACGTGCCGCTGCCGTCCGCCGTGCGCGCCGAGCTGGACACCGCACGCTTCTCCGTGACCCAGACCTACACCGACTACCCGGGCGTGTACTGGGGCGACGGCAACATGCTCGACGTGCCGGCCAGTGACTTCCAGGTGGTCGAGTACCTGCGTATCGCCGACAAGGCCGCGCGCCTGGTGCGCCCGCTGCTGATCGCCCGTGTCGCAGATCGCCGCCTGAACAGCTCGGCCAACAGCATGGCCGTGAATATCAGCGCCCTGATGGCCCCGCTACGAGCGATGGCCAAGTCCACGACCTTTGCCGGCCAGGTGTTCCCGGGCGAGATCGAGCAGCCCAAGGACGGCGACATCGTCCTGACCTGGAAAAGCAAAACCGCTGTCGAGGCCTTCATCAAGGTCAAGCCCCTCAACTGTCCGAAAGACCTGACCGCGAACATCGCGCTGGACCTTTCGAACACCGAAACGGAGTAACCCCGCATGGCTGCAAAGATTGGTGGCAAGAACTTCGACGTGAACCTGGGCGATCTGCTCGTTCACGTCGAGACCGGCACCCTGGACATCACTGACAACTCCACCGTGGCGCAGACCAAGGGCGTGCCTAACGGCCACGTCGATGGCGATGTAGCCGCTGCAGGCGAACTGGAGCTGGACACCACCAACTTCAACTTGCTGATCGAGCAGGCCAAGACCGCCGGCAGTTTCCGCGAGCTGGAGCCGTTCGACATCGTGTTTTTCGCCAAGGCCGGCGACGAGGAACTGCGCATCGAGGCGTTCGGCTGCAAGGTCCGGATCTCCAGCCTGCTCAGCGTCGACCAGAAGGGTGGCGAGAAGAACAAGCACAAGGTGCCGTTCGATGTCACCAGTCCGGACTTCATCAAGATCAACGGCGTGCCGTACCTGTCCGCTGCTGAAATCGAAGGCCTGACCTGATGGTTTGCCCGTTCGATCGCGCCCAGGCGCTGGAGCAGCGTCAGCGTGACCAGGCTATTGCGGCTCAGCTCGCCAGTTCGCGCCCGACCGGGACAAGCCGCACCCACTGCGAGGACTGCGACAAACCGATTCCTGAAAAGCGCCAGGCGCTGGGCGGGATCCTGCGTTGCGTGCCCTGCCAGACGCTTGTTGAGCAAGGAAAACGCCGATGAACCCGACCGTGCAGCTACTGAACGACGTGAGCGACGACGTAACGCGCCAGGGCCGTCTCGAACGTGAAGTGATGTTGATCGAGTACCGCGTAGGCGAACTGGAAAAACACCACGGCACCGTGCCGACCCGGGTTACCAAGCTCGAACAACAGTTCGAGCACATGTCCGGTCAACTGTCGCAGCTCAACGAAGGCCAGCAGAAGCTGACCAATGTGGTGGCTGCCATCGGTAGCAAAATTACCTGGGCGTTGGCGGTGGCCAGCACCCTGTGGGCGATCCTGCAAATGTTTGGCCCGGCTCTGTTGCGGGTGCTCCTGCCATGAACCTGCGCGGCAAGATCGCCGCCGGCGGGCTGACGCTGTGCAGTTCCGCATTGGTGCTGTTCCTGGGCACCTGGGAAGGCAACGGCCAGAACACCGCGTATGCCGACAAACTGGCCCGGGGTCTGCCGACGGTCTGCAAGGGCATCACCCAACACACCAGCCCGTACCCAGTGGTGGTCGGTGACTACTGGTCCGATGTGCGCTGCGCCGAAGTCGAGCACCTGGTGATCGAGAAAGGGCAACTCGCCCTGGCTGACTGCCTGACCAACCAGGCGATCGGCCAGAACACCTTCGACGCCCTGACCAGCCATGGCCACAACTTTGGCGTACCCACGACCTGCGCCAGTCGCGCCGTGGGCCTGATCAACGCGGGCCGCATTGCCGAGGGTTGCAAGGCCTTGGCCTGGGCGGCGGATGGCCGGACACCGGTCTGGTCCTACGTGACCGACGCTCGGGGCGGCAAGAAATTCGTTCCCGGATTGCACGCCAGGCGTCTGGCCGAAGCGAGGTTGTGCGCGCAATGACAATCCCACTGCCACGCCTTGCCCTGTTCGTGCTGCTGGCCAGCCTCGCGGCTTACATCCTGTTGGACTTCGTCGCTGACCAGCGTGACGACGCCCGGGGCGAGCGTGATGACGCGGTCAACGAGCTGGGCACCGTCACCACTGAACGGGATGGCCTGCTCAAAGCGGCGCAGATCGCCGGCGAAATGCTCGCCGCCCGCGACGCCAACGATCTCAAACACACCCTGGAGCTGAACGATGCGCTCGATCACAACAAGTCTCTGCAGCGCGATGTTGCTGCTCGCGATAAGCGGCTGCTCATCAAAGCCAGTTGCCCCACCGCCGCCGCAGTTCCTGGTGCCACCGGCACCAGCGGCGTGGCTGATGCTGGATCCGCCGAACTCGCAGCAGACGCTCGACCGGATTATTTCACCCTCCGAGACCAGCTCGCCCTAACCCGGCAGATGGTGCTCGGCCTGCAGGACTACATCCGCACGGTGGTGTTGCGAACGCCGCCGGCGAAACCCTGAATCCTTTTTTACCCCCAACCCCTACGGATACGACTCATGAGCGAAGTAAACCGCGACATCACCCTGGAATTTGCTGATCAGGATTTCACCTTTCACCTGACGCCCCAGGACGTGACCAAGTACTTCAACAGCACCACGAACAACAACAAGGTGGCCCCGGCCAACAACCTGCTGATGACCACGGTCAAGCAGGACGAAAAAGCCAGCCTCAAGCCGTTTCTTGCTAACCCGGTCACCGTCATGGAACTGGCCGGCGCGCTGCTCGAGGAGTACTCGCCTGACATCGACGTCATCGTAAAAAAGTCCTCGAGCACGCTGAGCGCCTGACCGAAGACGGACTGGGCCAGCTGCTGGCCCTGACCCACCGCTGGCTGCCTGGTACCGAACCCACCATTGAGAACATGGGGGTGGCCAAGTGGCTGGAGGACGAACACTGGCGACGGATGGAAATCGCCGTCGCCAACGGCATCGCCCAAGCATTTTAAGGTTCTAATCCATGGCTGACCGCAACGCCCGCTTGGCTTTCATCCTGAGTCTGACCGACAAGGTCAGCGCGCCCCTGGGCAAGGTGAAAACCAGCTTTGCCGACCTGGCCACCCAGGGCCAACAGACCATCATGAAGATGGGCACGGGCCTGGTTGGCATGGTGGGGGCGGGCGTGGCCATCTCCGAATCACTGGAACCGGCGCTGGAAATGAACCGCGCCCTAGGCGAAGTCCGTTCGCTGGGCGTGGCCGAAGATGCGTTATCAGCCTTGAACAAGAAGTCCCTGGAGTTTTCCGTGAACTACGCGGCGAACGCCCGGGATTTTGTCGCCTCGGCCTACAGCATTTCGGGTGCGATCAAAGGCCTGACCGGCGACCAGCTGGCCAACTTCACCAACACCAGCAACCTGCTGGCCAAGGCCACCAAGTCCGACGCCGAGACCATGGGCGCGTACCTGGGCACCATGTACAACCTGTTCAAAACCTCGGCTGACGCCATGGGCAAAACCGAATGGGTGGAGAAGCTTGGCGGGCAAACGGCGCTGGCGGTGAAGCTGTTCCGCACGGACGGCGCGCAACTCAAGGACGCCTTTAAGGAAGTCGGTGCGATCGCCACCGGTGCCGGCGTCGACATTGCCGAGCAGTTCGCGGTGATCGGTTCGCTGAGCAGCACCATGGAAGGCGGCGACGCCGGCGGCCGTTACAAGGCGTTCTTTGAAAACGCGGCCAATGGTGCGAAAACCTTGGGCGTAACGCTCACCGATCAACAAGGCAAGATGCTGCCGATCCTCGACGTCCTGGACAAGCTGCAGGGCAAATTGGGCGATCTGAACGGCGCGTCGGCCAGCGCAAAATTGCTGGCCGCATTCGGTGGCGAAGGTGCCCAGGTGATCGGCGCGCTGGCCAAGGACACTGACCGCCTGCGTAGCGGCATTGCAGAGCTGGGCCGGGTCCGGGGCCTGGAGAACGCCGAGAAGATGGCCAAGGCCATGGTGGATCCGTGGCAACAATTCGGTGCCGCCGTGCAGGCGCTGCGCATCGCCTTTGGCCAGGCGTTGATTCCTATGCTCGCGCCACTGATGGACAAGCTGGTGGGCATCGCCAGTACGTTGACCCGCTGGACCCAGCTGTTTCCGAACCTGACGCGCATGATTGCCATGATCACGCTGGGCTTCCTCGGCCTGGTGGTCGCGATCGGGGCGCTGACGGTGATCAGCAGTGTCATTGGCATGCTGTCGATGCTGGCCAGCCCGATCGCTTTGATCGTGATCGCCATTGCCGCCCTGGTGATTGGTGTCGGTATCGGGATTTTGTACTGGGATCGCCTGAAAGCCTCGTTCGGCAACACCGCCTGGTTCCAGGCGCTGGTGACCATGATCACGCCGGTCATCTTGCTGTTCCGCGTACTCGCCGCGCTGCTCAACGTGTTGTGGGTCGGCTTGCAGCAGGTGTTTGCGTTCGGCATGCAGGTCGTCGACTGGATCGGGCAGATGGTCGGCGTCACGGTGTCGGCGAACACGGTGTGGGACGCCTTCATCTGGGCACTGACCAATATTTCCCCGTTCGCGGTGATCGGCAAGGCCTTGAAAGGCCTGATCGAGCTGCTGAACAAGATCCCCGGGATCAACATCGACACGACCTTTGGCGACGTGCCCAAGCCGCCGGAGATCCCCGGCGTGGAAAGCCAGGTGCCAACGACGCCAGCCGTGGACCGTGCGCTGCAGGCGGCGCTGCCTGGGAACATGCCAGCGGTCACCCCGCAGGGCGCGGCTCTGTTGCAACGGCCGATGGCCCTCGCTTCGCCGCTGCCAGCCGTCACCCAACCCACCGTCAGCGCTGCGCCGCCGGTGCCGCCCCTGGTGCTGGCTGCCGCCAGAACCGAGCAGGCCGAAGAAACCCGCAAACGCCTGGCGGCGACCACGGCAAGCATTTCCCCCACGCGTCCGACGGCCGTGCCCCAGGGCGGATTACTGCGCAGCATCCAGAACACCACCAACCAGCAGACCCAGAACAAGGGCACGCATGTGGAGAACATGAATATCACCACCTCCAAGCAGATCACGCCGCTGGAAATCGAAAACATGATGAGCATGGCGGTGAGCGGATGACGTACCTCGATCTGCTCATCACCGAAAACGATCTGGCGCTGGACCTGTCCCGTCAGCCGTTGCCGGTCGAGGACCGGGCCTGCATTGCCCAGGACATCGGCCACATGATCCGCGAAAGCGGCCTGCTGGTGACGCTGGTCGCCGAGCGCAACCGTCTGAAACAGCGCGACTGCATCCAGCAGCTGGAGCTGCTGGTGGAAGCCGACGTGCGCCTGGTACCGGGCACCGCAAAGATCACCGAGCTGGCGGCGGGTCAGTACCTGGTTACGGCCAAAACCCTGCAGTTCGGCAGTGTGGAGGTGACGTTGTGAGCGACGTCGACTTTAAACAGGCGCTGGCTGATTCAGGCGTTCCCACCACCGAAGCCGCGCTGCGTGCCGCGTGGGAAGCCGAAGTAATCGCCCAAGGCAGCAAGCTGGCCAACACCAGCGCGTATTCGCCGTTCTGGCGCGTGGTCACCGCCCTGGTCACCAAACCGGTGCTGTGGATCCTGACCTTTGTCAGTGACACCGTGTTGCCGAACTTCTTCGTCAAAACCGCAACGGGTTCCTGGCTGGACATGCTGGCCTGGGCGGTCAACGTCGAGCGCAAGGCCCCGACCAAGGCGATCGGCTCGCTGTTGTTCAGTCGAGCCACGACCGTGGGTTCGTTCGAGATCCCGATCGGCACCCGCGTGCAGTCGGCCGCGATCAACGGCCACGTCTACGAACTGGTGACCATGGCCGCCGCCAGCTTTGCCGAAGGCGCCTCACAACTACAAATTCCGGCTATGGCGATCGAGGCCGGCAGCGGCTTTAACCTGGCCCCGGGTTATTACGCGGTTCTGCCCGTGCCGGTACCGGGCGTGGTCCAGGTGGTCAATCTCGACAGCTGGTTGGCCAGCCCGGGTTCGGACTCGGAGCTGGACGACGACTTGCGCCTGCGTGTGCGTAACCAATTCAGCGCGGTCAACCAGTGGCACACCGACGCGGTGTATCGCGCCCTGATCGCCGCGTTCCCAGGCGTGTCGGCCAATGGCGTGTATTTCGAGCACGGCGCACCGCGTGGCCCGGGCAGTGCGAACGCCTATGTGCTGTTCGAAGCGGACGTGCCGGCGGACACCTACCTGCAGCAGATCAACGCCCGGATCATGGACGAGGGCAACCATGGCCACGGCGATTCGATGTTGGTGATGGTCATGCCTGAAACCCAGCACGACGTCAGCCTGCAGGTGTGGCCGGTGGTTAATCTGACCGACGCGCAGCGCGCCACCTTGAAAGCCGACATCGCCCTGTTTATCCGCGCCGCGTTCCGCGAGAGCACCGGCAGCGACTACACCCCGACGCTGACCTGGCCGCAGTCGCGCTTTTCGTTCAGCCGGCTGATCGACGAGCTGCACGAGCAGTTTCCGCGCATCGAATCCATGAAGTTCGCGAACGACGACATCCTATCGGCTCTGGCCATCCCCCGGCTGCGGACGCTGCAGGTGACGTTCGATGATTAAGCTCGAGCTGCCGTTCTGGCTGGACGGCGAAGAGGTCACCAAGCTTAAGGCGACCGCCCAGTCCTGGTGGGAATCGGTGGAAGGCTGGCTGCGTTGGCCGCTGCTGCAGATGGACCCCGAGACCTGCCACCTGACGATTCTGGATCTGCTCGCCTGGCAGCGCGACATCACCCGTTTTCGCGGCGAGTCCGAATCCCTTTACCGGCTGCGCGTGAAATACGCCTTTATCAATGCGGTGGACGCGGGATCCGTGGCGGGCTTCCAGCGGATCCTGCAACGCCTGGGCGTGGGTTATGTGCGGATCTCCGAGCGTATTCCCGAACAGGACTGGGACATCGTCCAGCTCCACCTGAGCGACGAGCAGCTGTCCGAAAACCCGGCCCTGCTGGACATGATCATTTTCCAGTACGGGCGCACCTGCCGGCGTTATGAGTTCGTCACGACCACCGCCGTTGCGCTGACGATCGCGGCCTACGAGTTCGAGAACGACCACATGACCCTGGTCGCCAAATTCAGCAACACCCAGTCGGTCAGCCTGTTCCTGGGCTCCGTGGAATTCAACAACGACCAGATGACTCTGGTCACCCG
>Ga0247815_10000259_pt1 | contig 42087 bp, 37 predicted proteins | sample UWRJL194509B1_FD_181014 | JGI IMG/M metagenome (GOLD analysis project Ga0247815, IMG submission 181014) | Plant litter microbial communities from Arlington Agricultural Research Station in Wisconsin, United States - UWRJ-L194-509B-1 | ecosystem: Environmental > Terrestrial > Plant litter >...
CAGCTTGTGGCACATATCAATGTACACAAACCCATAAGCATGAGCAGTTTCTTCATAATAATTTGCTTTTTAAGGCAGTTGGTTTTTTTTGTGAAATTTTTGTTGAGACGTATGTGTAAGGGAATACACTATGTTATCCTTCAGCGCAAATTGCTACAGGATAATGGGTAATACATTACGGGTACGGAAACGCAGGGCAAAAGCTAATTTACCTGCATACATGGGATTTTTAAATCAAATCCTGAAAACTCGGAAAAGGATATACCACTTTTGTGAAGGAAGTTTATAAGAACGCGCAAAAGTATTGAAGCGTTTTACAACAGAGTGGCTAAAATATCCCGGAGATGGGATATTATATAATGTAGTAGTAAGGTATTTGCTACTGTTTATTGATTTTTTAAGGGATACAAGTTTTTCATCTTCGTCTTCATTGTCAGATGTGTCAACTTTATCATTTACTTTAAGTGTGGTTAGTACAGCAGATTTAAGATCTAAATCTGTAGTGCCATCGCTATGGTTAAAAACAGAATGGTCGGCTCTTTCAAGAATTTTCTCAGGAGTAAAGCATATATTGTCCTGCTGCACGCTTGCATGCAGTTGGCTATATCCGGCCAACAGGAAAATATAAAGCGATATGAAAATTCTAAATACTAACTTCATCTTGCGTACAAAATTAACCAAACTTAACAATACAGGCAACAATGTATTTGTTAATGACTTGTGAATGTGTAAAAGATGCAATTTATTAACCTGAATGGCTGTGGTAATGATGGGTAAAATCTAAAATCTCTTTTAATAATTAAGTATTTTATCTTAAAAGAGAAAATTAGTATCCTTCTTAAATAGCCTTACCGTCAACAATTAATCTTCATGATTTCCTATAATACAAATTGCGAGCCACTTTTATATATTTTTTAGATTTTTTTTCGTCTGGAATAAATATCCATTACTTTCGCACTGTAAAATTATAAACAACTTGATTACCAATATCCCAAATATCATAACTTATTTTTCCCAAGCCTTAATAAAGGATATACCTCTGCCGGAAAAATTTACCTTTCCTTTTTTTTACGAACCGCATGAACTGACTAAAATTGCTGCTGAAGAATTGCAGCACTATTTAGAATCGCAGACTTACCTCGACCATAATTTTGGGCTTAAAGAAAATCAGGATGGGATAGTTATAGGCAAAATGTTTGGCGTGCTGGTTGTTAAAGATGCAGAAGGAAAGCTGGGTTACCTTTCGGCTTTTTCGGGTAAACTGGCGGACTCTAATAACCATGAAAAGTTTGTGCCGCCGGTTTTTGATATGCTTATGGAAGATAGTTTCTTTTTAAAAGAACAATACATCCTAAATGATATTAACAGGCAGGTAAAAGATATAGAAGAAGATGAAAATTATCTGAAGCTTAAAAAAGAATATGAGAATTTGACATCAATTTCCCTACAGGAAATTGAAGCTTATAAAAAGCAGCTAAAAAATAATAAAGACGACCGTAAAAAGCAGCGGAAAGAGCAAAAAAGCATTTTAAACGAAAAAGAATATGCTGATTTAGAGGCATACCTTATACGCTATAGCCTGCATGATAAACACCAGTTTAATTTGGTGGTAAATAAATGGCAGCTACAATTGGACGAAATTAAGTCGGAGCTATCTAAATACGAAGAGAACATAGAAGGTCTAAAAAAAGAGCGAAGGGAAAAATCGGCGGCGTTGCAGCAGCAGCTTTTTGAAAATTATGTGTTTCTTAATAAAGATAAAAAGGAGAAAAGCCTCTATGCTATTTTTAGCGATTCGGTTTTTGGCAAACCGCCTGCGGCAGCAGGGGAGTGTGCTACGCCTAAGCTATTGCAGTATGCTTTTTTGCACGGGTATACACCTATTGCTATGGCCGAGTTTTGGTGGGGTGCCCCGCCAAAGTCGGAAATAAGGAAACACAAACAATTTTATCCTGCCTGTACCGGTAAATGTAAACCCATATTGGAACACATGCTGGAGGGGATAGAACTGGAGCAAAACCCTTTTTTAGATAATCCCGGGCAGGACAAGAAACTTGAAATTATTTATGAGGACGATAGTTTTATAGTGGTTAACAAGCCATCGGGATTGCTTTCGGTTCCGGGTATTGCCGTACAGGATTCTGTTTATACCCGCCTGCAATACCTGTTTGGCAATATTGAACCGCTTATCATACATCGGTTAGATATGGCAACATCAGGATTGCTGGTCGTGGCTAAAACAAAAGAAGCCCATAAAGACATACAGCGGCAGTTTATTAAGCGAACGGTTAACAAACGCTATACAGCATTGCTGAGTAAAGTAATAGAGCAGGAGGGGGGCGAAATTACGTTACCGCTTCGTGGCGACCTTGATAACAGGCCAAGCCAGTTGGTTTGTTTTGAATTTGGTAAAAAAGCTGTTACCCAGTGGAAAGCTATTGAACGAAAAGAGTTGACAACGAAAGTGCATTTCTGGCCTCATACCGGCAGGACGCACCAGTTGCGCATGCATGCAGCGCACGAGTTGGGGCTTAATGCACCCATTGTAGGTGATGACCTTTATGGCACAGCAGCTGACAGGCTATACCTACATGCAGCGCATTTAGAGTTTGTACACCCGGTTAGCAAGGAAGCGCTTAGTTTTGATGTGGTGGAAGATTTTTAATTGATCAGTAAGTTTATATAAAACAAAAATGCCCGAAGAAATTAATCTTCAGGCATTTTTGGTAATTATATGTGCAGCTAAATTAGCTAGCAGGGTTTTCTGCCTTTTTAATAGTAACGGCAAGCTCAGTACCATTGTCGTCAAGGTCCATGAAAATTTCATCACCACCGGAAATTTTAGAGGTAATGATCTCTTCGGCCAATACGTCTTCAACATATTTCTGGATAGCCCTTTTAAGCGGCCTTGCACCATACTGTTTGTCAAATCCTTTATCGGCAATAAATTCTTTAGCCTTGTCAGAAAGGGCAATGGTATAACCAAGATCTTTTATCCTTGAATATAATTTTTCAAGCTCGATGTTAATGATCTGGTTAATATCTTCTTTTTCAAGCGCATTAAACACAATAATATCATCAATCCTGTTGATAAATTCAGGGGCAAAGGTTTTCTTAAGTGCAGCCTCAATAACACCTTTAGTATGCTCATCAGCCTGTAATTTTTTAGCAGACGTACCAAAACCTACGCCCTGGCCAAAATCTTTAAGCTGTCTTGCACCTACGTTAGATGTCATTACTATAATAGTATTCCTAAAATCTATCTTGCGGCCTAAACTGTCAGTAAGGTAACCATCATCAAGCACCTGCAGCATCATGTTAAATACGTCAGGGTGGGCTTTCTCAATTTCATCAAGTAATACTACACAATACGGTTTTCTTCTCACTTTTTCAGTAAGCTGCCCGCCTTCTTCATAGCCTACATATCCCGGAGGCGCACCTACAAGGCGCGATATGGCAAATTTCTCCATATACTCGCTCATGTCTATACGTACAAGGGCATCTTCGCTATCAAAAAGTTCTTTAGCAATAACTTTGGCAAGCTGTGTTTTACCTACACCGGTTTGTCCCAGGAAGATGAACGAACCAATTGGTTTATTAGGGTCTTTTAAGCCTGCACGGTTACGCTGGATAGATTTGGCAATTTTCATTACCGCATCGTCCTGGCCTATTACTTTACCACGAATAAGTTCGGGCAATTTAGCCAGTTTGTTGCTTTCGGTTTGTGCAATACGGTTAACAGGAATACCTGTCATCATACTTACAACATCGGCAACATTATCCTCGGTTACAACAATACGGTTGTTTTTAGAATCTTCTTCCCACTGCTCCTGCGCAACGGCAAGGTCTTTCTCTATGCGTTTCTCGTCATCGCGAAGCTTTGCAGCCTCTTCATATTTTTGTTTCTTAACCACAGTGTTCTTAAGCTCACGCACTTCTTCAAGCTGGCGCTCAAGGTCAAGAATTTGCTTAGGCACATCTATATTGGTAATGTGTACGCGGCTTCCTGCCTCATCGAGAGCATCAATAGCTTTGTCCGGAAGAAAACGCTCGCTCATATACCTGCTTGTAAGTTTAACACAAGCCTCAATAGCCTCTTGTGTATAAATTACATTATGGTGGTCTTCATATTTGTTCTTGATGTTGTTAAGGATTGTAATAGTTTCCTCTACAGTGGTAGGCTCCACAATTACTTTTTGGAAACGTCTTTCAAGAGCGCCATCCTTCTCAATATACTGTCTGTACTCATCGAGGGTTGTAGCACCAATACATTGAATTTCGCCCCTTGCTAATGCAGGTTTAAACATGTTAGACGCATCCAGCGAACCCGTAGCGCCACCGGCACCCACAATGGTATGTATCTCATCTATAAACAGGATAATATCATCGTTTTTTTCAAGCTCGTTCATAACTGCTTTCATACGCTCTTCAAACTGGCCACGGTATTTAGTACCTGCCACAAGACTGGCAAGGTCTAACGTAACTACACGTTTGTTAAACAATATACGCGATACTTTTTTCTGGATAATGCGTAGCGCAAGGCCCTCGGCAATTGCCGATTTACCCACACCAGGCTCACCTATAAGAAGCGGGTTGTTCTTTTTTCTTCGGCTTAATATCTGGCTAACGCGTTCTATCTCTTTTTCACGGCCCACTACAGGATCCAGCTTACCTTCTTCGGCAAGCTCTGTAAGGTCGCGGCCAAAATTATCAAGTACCGGGGTCTTAGATTTTTTGTTGGCTTTATTGCCGGCAGCAGGGTTGTTAAATGTGCTTTCGCGCAAACTGTCATCCTGTCCGGGATCATCGTTGTAGGACTCTGCTTTTGGCAGATTTTCCATATAATCTTCTTCGTTTGATGTCATGCTGATAAATTGTTCTTTAACTGTTTCGTAATCAATTTTAAGTTTGTTGAGCAATTTTGTAGTAGGGTCATTCTCATTACGCAATATGCAAAGCAGTAAATGTGCTGTGCTTATAGAGCTGCTCTGAAATACTTTAGCTTCCAGAAAAGTAGTCCTGAGTGCCCTTTCGGCCTGGCGTGTTAAATGAAGGTTTTTCTTTTCATTATTGCGCTCGGCGGAAGGATTTGCAGGGCTTAAAATCTCTACTTTTTTACGTAAATGGTCTAAATCTACCGATATGTTGTTAAGGATAGAAATAGCTTTACCATTACCGTCCCTTAAAATTCCCAACATTAAGTGTTCTGTACCAATAAAATCATGGCCTAACCGTAAAGCTTCCTCTTTACTGTAAGTTATAACGTCCTTGACCCTTGGTGAAAAATTATCATCCATAATGATTCCTTTCTTTAATAGTGTAAATGTAACTATTTACTTAAGATTTTACAAAAACCATACCTATTAATAGTACTGTCAGGCTAAGAGACAAAAAATATGCCATATAAAAAAGCGTTTTAATAATACTTTATTAACCTTTATCTTAGCAAAGTCTGTTAATAAATGCTGCAAAATTCCTTGCGAAAACGAATAATATCCTAATAAAAATACGTATATTGGCACGTTTTGTAAAAACTATAAAATAACTATAATTTTTAATATAACTACTTATGGCTGAAGGAGAAAAGTTAATTCCCATTAATATAGAAGACCAGATGAAATCGGCTTACATTGACTATTCAATGTCGGTTATTGTCTCAAGGGCGCTTCCGGATGTTAGGGATGGCTTGAAACCCGTGCATAGAAGGGTACTATACGGAATGTATGAGTTGGGTGTTTTTAGTAACAGGGCCCATAAAAAATCGGCAAGGATCGTTGGTGAGGTTTTAGGTAAGTACCACCCGCATGGTGACACTTCTGTTTATGACGCCATGGTGCGTATGGCCCAGGACTGGAGCCTTCGTTACCTTTTGGTAGACGGGCAGGGTAACTTCGGGTCGGTAGATGGCGACAGCCCGGCTGCAATGCGATATACCGAGGCAAGAATGCGCAAAATATCTGAAGAGATAATGAGCGACCTTGACAAAGAAACGGTAGACTTTCAATTAAACTTTGACGATACCTTACAGGAACCTACGGTTATGCCTACGCGCGTACCCAACCTGCTTATAAATGGTGCAAGTGGTATTGCAGTAGGTATGGCAACTAACATGCCACCGCATAACCTTACAGAGGTTATTGATGGTATACTTGCATATATAGACAATACTGATATAGAAATAGACGAACTAATGCACCATATTAAAGCACCTGATTTTCCTACAGGTGGTATAATATATGGGTATGAGGGCGTGCGCGAAGCGTTTAAAACCGGCCGCGGCAGAATCGTGGTTCGTGCTAAAACAAGCTTTGAAGAAGTAGACGGGCGTGAATGTATTATTGTTACCGAGATACCTTACCAGGTAAACAAGGCCGACATGATTAAGAAAACGGCCGATATGGTTAACGACAAAAAAATTGAGGGTATTGCAAATATCCGTGATGAGTCTGACCGTAACGGTATGCGTATTGTGTACATCCTTAAGCGCGATGCTGTACCTAATGTGGTACTTAATACTTTGTATAAGTTTACACAACTACAGTCTTCTTTTAGTGTTAACAATATTGCCCTTGTAGCCGGAAGGCCGCAAATGCTTAACCTTAAGGACATGATCCACTATTTTGTGGAGCACAGGCATGACGTAGTTATACGCAGGACTAAATTTGACCTTCGTAAAGCCGAAGAGCGTGCACATATATTAGAAGGTTTAATTATAGCGTCAGATAATATTGATGAAGTTATTGCATTAATACGTTCCTCTAAAGATGGTGAAGAAGCGCGTGGTAAATTAATTGAGCGTTTTAACTTATCTGAAATTCAGGCTCGTGCCATTGTAGAGATGCGATTAAGGCAGCTTACCGGCCTGGAGCAGGATAAACTGCGTGCCGAGTATGAAGAGATAATGAAATTGATTGGCGAATTGAGAGCCTTATTAGCTGATGTAAACCTTAGAATGGCCCTTATTAAAGAGGAGCTGATTGAAATCAGGGATAAATATGGCGATGAGCGCCGTTCGCAAATAGAATATTCCGGCGGTGATGTAAGTATAGAAGACCTTATTGCCGATGAGAATGTGGTTATTACCATATCTCACGCAGGGTATATAAAACGTACACCATTATCTGAATACAAAACCCAAAACAGGGGGGGCGTAGGCCAAAAAGGTGTGGCTACCCGCGACCAGGATTTCCTTGAGCATTTATTTGTGGCTACAAACCATAACTACATGCTGTTCTTTACCCAAAAAGGTAAATGTTTCTGGATGCGTGTTTACGAAATTCCGGAAGGAACAAAAACAAGCAAAGGCCGCGCGATACAAAACCTTATTAATATAGAGAACGACGATAAGGTTAAGGCATTTATTTGCACACAGGATTTAAAGAACGAAAATTATATAAACAGTCATTACGTTATAATGGCTACTAAACAGGGTATAGTTAAAAAGACCCTTTTAGAGCAATATTCAAGGCCAAGGTTAAACGGTATTGCAGCAATAACCATTCGTGAAGACGATGAGCTATTAGAAGCTAAATTAACTACAGGCGAGAGCCAGGTGCTTATAGCAGTTAAATCGGGCAAGCTTGTTCGTTTTGAAGAAGGCAAGACACGCCCAATGGGCCGTAGTGCAAGTGGAGTGCGTGGTATAACACTTCAGGATGACAAAGATGAAGTAATTGGCATGGTATCTGTAAATGATATGAACACAGAGATTCTTGTAGTATCAGAAAACGGATATGGTAAGCGATCGAGCCTTGATGATTACAGGATAACCAACCGTGGTGGTAAAGGTGTAAAAACCCTTAGCATTACTGATAAAACTGGTAGCCTGGTATCTATAAACAGTGTTAACGATGCAGATGACCTTATGATCATTAATAAATCGGGCCTTACTATTCGTATGGCAGTAAGCGATCTTAGGGTTATGGGCCGTGCTACACAAGGTGTACGCCTTATAAACATTAAAGGTAACGACTCTATTGCAGCGGTTACTAAAGTAATGCGCGAAGAAGAGGCTGTTGATGAAGCCATAGGCGAAGTACTTGATGATGTAGATGCTGAAAATGGTGTTAGCGGTATTATTTTACCGGAAGGTACTGAAGCAGAAGACCTGGATATAGACCCTGCTGATTTTACTGAAGACGAACAAACTGAAGAATAACTAAAGATTTTTAATAATGAAAGTTACTTATGTACTGGCAGCTTCGCTATTGTTATCCCTTAGCGCATTTGCACAAAAAGATGAATTAAAGGCCTTAAAAAAGCTTGACGATAAAGAACAACCTACAGCGGCAGATTTTACCGAATATGGCAGGTTGTTAAAAGAAGTTGAGCCTAAAATTGCTGCTGCTTCACCAGAGCAAAAAGCTGAATATTATTATTATAAAGGCAGTTATGGTGTTGTACAGGTAATGGCTAACCCGGCAAACTCTAAAGCTGCGTTTGAAACTGCCATTGCAGATCTTAACCAGACTATTGAAATTGAGAAAACGGGCAAGAAAAAATACACTAAAGAAATTCAGGAGCAAATTTTACCTGAACTAAAAACCGGTGCTATTACACTGGCGCAAAAAGCGGCCGAGCAAAAAGATTATAAGCTTTCCGGAGCATTTTATGCTGCTGCTTATAAAGTTGACCCTAATGATGGTGCCCAGTTATATAATGCCGCTGCAATGGCTGTTAACGGTCAGGATTTTGACAATGCACTTGAATATTATCTGCAGCTTGAAAAAGTAGGCTTTACTGGAGAAGGTGTAAATTATACAGCTAAAAGTAAAGCTTCAGGCCAAATAGAAAATTTCCCTAACAAAGCTACTATGGATGTAGCTGTTAAGCAAGGGTTATATAGCGATGCCAAGGTAGAAAAATTGCCATCGCTAAGAGGTGATATAGTTAAAAATATTGCTCTTATCTATGCCCAAAAAGGCGAAGTTGATAAGGCTAAGCAAGCAATGACTAATGCAAGAAAAGCAAATCCTAACGATTCGAGCCTTATAATTGCTGAAGCAGAACTATATCTTAAAACTAAAGATATGGCTAAGTATAAGGAACTTATTACAGAGGCTGCTGCTAAAAATCCTAATGATGCTGTGTTGTTTTACAACCTTGGTGTTGTAAGTACTGAGGCAGATCCTGCAGGTGCGGAAGGTTACTACACTAAAGCACTTGCAATTAATCCTGATTATTTTGATGCTTTGGTGGGTATTGGTGCATTACAGCTTAATGGCGAAAAGCAAATTGTAGATGAAATGAATAAACTTACTACATCATCTAAAGATAATGCCCGTTATGAAGTGCTTAAAAAGAAAAAAGAAGGTTTGTATAACAAAGCATTGCCTTATTTTGAAAAGGCGCATAAGCTAAAAGCAGATGACCAGTATGTAATATCGGTGCTTGCAGGTCTATACCAGGCGCTTGAAAGGACTAATGATTATAAAACTATGAAAGCTAAGCAAAAGGCTTAATATTGCTCAAAAACAAATATTATTATAACGCCCTGCAATTGCAGGGCGTTTTTTTATGCCCATATCTAACTATAATAGTTAATATTAAGTGTTTTCTTAAACTAAAGGCTAAGGATTGAATAGTGTTATATAGTCCTGTTCACCTGCAATTATAAAGATTAAAGCAGGTGTAAGTTATTTGCCTTTGCTATTGGTTAATATGCAGTGGATCTATAAATAATTATTAGGTAGTAACCACAAAAAAAGAGGCTGTCTAAATAAATAGACAGCCTCCTTAATATAAATTAAACCTTGAGATTATTTACCTTGCTGGTTTTTCATTTCTTTCTCGATCATGTCATAAAACTGATCAATTTTAGGTAGTACAAGTATTCTTGTCCTTCTGTTTTTAGCCCTACCTTCAGGCGTAGTATTACTGTCTATAGGAATAAACTCACTACGGCCAGAGGCTACAAGACGTTTAGGGTCTATATTAAAGTCGTTTTGCAATATCCTAACAATAGATGTTGCACGCTTAACACTCAAATCCCAGTTGTCGATAAGTACGGTATTTTTAATAGGCACATTATCTGTGTGTCCTTCAACCATACATTCAAAATCAGGTTTATCCTGAACGATTTTTGCAACTTTGCCTAAAATTTCTTTAGCTCTGTCTGTTACGTTATAACTACCACTTTTAAATAAAAGTTTATCGGCAATAGATATGTAAACCACACCTTTTTCTACGCTAACATCAATATCCGGGTCGTTTACACCCACAGCTCTTTTTATGCTTGTTACCAAAGCAAGAGTTACAGAGTCTTTACGGGTTAATGCATCCTGAAGCCTTGTTATTTTAAGGTCTTTCTCTTTGAGGCTCTCTAAAGATTTTTCAAGATTTTCTGCACCTTTAGATGATAGGGTGGTAATATTACCAACGGTATTAATAAGGTCGCTATTGTTTTTCTTTAAAAAATCAAGCTGGTTAGCAACGGCATCTTTTTCTGTAAGACATTGATTTAGTTTTACAGTGGCAGTATTCAGTAAGTCCTGAATCTCCTTGTTTTTGGCTTCCAGAGCGGCGATCTTTTTCTTAGATCCGCAGGAAGTAAGCGTTATCGCTACTAGCGAAAGCATTAGGATGGATCTTCTCATAAAGTTTAAATTTAAATTTTTAACAAAATTAATACTAATCTAAAAAATAGTAACGCATTTACACATAAACTATTGTTAAATTAAGAATCAAACACCTTGCCATTTTTAACATAATATTTGTAAGGGATGCTTTTTACATTGTAGTAATTATTGTACTGTTTTGATTCTCTTTTGTTTATAAAATAAAAAAGTTTTAAATAAAAGTGAAAATGCGCCTTTAATACCGCAAAGAAATTTGCAACCTGCCCTTTAACTAAAAACTGAACGCCTGCCAAGCCATCTAAAACCATTCTTACAAACAGAACGGGTAGAATTTGATCTTTTGGAACGTTTTTAAGTACCATCCATAATGAGTTGCGAAAGTTTAAAAATGTTTTGCGTGGATTAGTAGTACTAAGTGTTGCACCACCTACATGATATATGGTTGCAGCACTGCAAAACCTAACTTTATAATTTTTATTAAAGGCACGCCAGCACAAATCTATCTCTTCCTGATGGGCAAAAAAGTCTTCATCAAAACCTTTAAGTGCCCGGTAAACGTCTTTCCTTATAAAAAAACAGGCACCCGATGCCCAAAAAATTTCAACGTCGTCGTCATACTGTCCATTATCCGGTTCTATCGTATCTAAAATTCTGCCACGGCAAAACGGATAACCATATTTATCTATAAAGCCACCTGCAGCCCCTGCATATTCAAAATATGATTTATTTTTGTAGTCCAGTATTTTAGGCTGTATTATTGCTGTTTCATTATCCCGTTCAAACAGATCTATAACAGGCTGAAGCCAGCCTTGGGTAACTTCTACGTCAGAGTTCACAAGGGCATAAATTTCTTCTTCAACATCTTCAAGCGATACATTATAGCCTTTGGCATAACCGTAGTTGCCATTGTTATTAATAATCTTTATCTCAGGGTAAGTAGCCTCAATAAATGCAACAGAATCATCAGTAGAGGCATTATCTGCCACATATATTTGTGCTTCGGGCGAATGTGCCATAACCGATGGTAAAAATTGTTCCAGCAGTTTTTTGCCATTCCAGTTCAGGATTACAACAGCAATGCTTTTCATAAGGCGGGCAGGTATTGAGGAGCGTCGGGCATAAAATTATAGCGTTCGGCAGCATGGTCCATCTGGCAAAAATAGTGGTTTAAGCCGTTGGTAACCATTAGGTGTATAGCGTTGAGCGACATATTGTAACGGGCTATCTGGTCGAAAGTGTTTTGAGATATAGGTACTGCAGGAGCCTTACATTCTACAACCAGAAAAATAGTACCATCGGGCTGAAATACAACTACATCATATCTTTTTGTAAGGCCGTTTATCTTGACTATTTTCTCTACATTAATGTGCGACATTGGGAACTTTTTTTCCTGGTGCAAAAAGCGCACTACATGTTGGCGCACCCATTCTTCGGGCGTGAGCACAATAAACTTTTTACGTATCTCATCAAAAATGGCGACCTTATTTTCACTATTTTTGAAACGGAAAGTATAGTCAGGAAAATTAAGCTTCTGCATGCTGCAAAGGTAAAAATTTCAGGCAATAAATATAGCGCTCAATTGTGGACGAAATTATAAAGATTATTAACGACATTAAGCAGGGAAACATTAAGCCCATTTATTTTTTAATGGGCGAAGAGCCCTATTATATAGATAAGCTTACCGAATATATTGAGAACAATATTCTTACCGAAGAAGAGAAAGGTTTTAACCAGATGGTGCTTTATGGCAAGGATGTAACTATAGAGGATATTGTTGCCAATGCCAAGCGTTACCCCATGATGGCCGACCGCCAGGTGGTTATTGTTAAAGAAGCCCAGGAATTGTCGCGCACTATAGAAAAACTGGAAAGCTACGCCGAAAACCCACAGCCTACAACCGTTTTAGTTATTGCATACAAATACAAAACGCTTGATAAGCGTAAAAAAGTTACTAAAGTCATCGATAAGAACGGACTTGTTTTTGAGAGTAAAAAACTCTACGATAACCAGGTGGGCGAGTGGATAAAACGTGTACTATCGGGTAAAGGGTACAGCATAGAGCCAAAGGGCGCTGCCATGCTTGTAGAGTTTTTAGGTAACGACCTTAGTAAAATTAGTAATGAGCTTGATAAGCTTGCCATTGTTTTACCTAAAGGCAGTACTATTACTCCAAAACTTATAGAAGATAATATTGGTATCAGCAAAGATTATAATGTGTTTGAGCTTCGCAAAGCCATAGGGGAAAAGGATCAGCTTAAAGCTTATAAAATAGCCGACTATTTTGCCCAGAACCCCAAAGACAATCCGCTTGTAGTAACTGTGGGGCTCGTATTCGGGTTTTTTAACCAGCTTTTGCAGTATCATGGTGCAAAGGATAAAAACCCTGCGAATGTGGCTAAGATGCTAAGGGTAAATCCGTACTTTTTAAAAGATTATGATATTGCCCTGCGCAATTACCCCATGCGAAAGGTAAGTGGTATTGTTGCAACACTTAGGGATATTGATGTAAAGAGTAAAGGGGTGGGAGCGAACTCTATCCCGCAATCAGACCTTTTGAGGGAGATGCTGGTCAAGATTTTTAATTAGGATGTGATATAAAAATAGTAGTAATTGTTTACTTAAGCGTCTATGTATCCTTTGCCCGTAGGCAGCTCAAATATCTCCAGATCAAAATAGGCGACAGATGCAATTATATGGTCAAAAATATCGGCCATAATGTATTCGTGGTTTATCCAGCGTTTGTCTTTGGTAAAAACATAAACCTCTATGGGGATTCCTTTCTCTGTAGGTTGCAGATGTCGGCACATAATGGTCATATTTTTATTTATCCCCGGATGCGTTTCAATGTAAGTGTTGATGTATTTGCGGAAAATGCCTAAATTAGTAAGGTTGCGCCCGTTTATAGATATGGATTTGTCTATATTATTTTCTTCATTATAAATTTCTATCTCTTCAAAGCGCTGGCTAAGATAATCGGCTATAAGCTGAATTTTTTTCAATTCTGCAAGTTCGCTTTCATGAATAAACCTTACACTGTTAGCTTTAATAAGCAAGTGCCTTTTTATGCGCCTGCCGTCGCTGTGCAGCATGCCGCGCCAGTTTTTGAAGGAGTCAGATATAAGGCTGTATGTGGGTACGGTCGTGGTGGTCATATCAAAATTCTGAACTTTAACTGTGGCAAGGTTAATTTCGATAACAGTACCGTCGGCACCAAATTTTTCAATGGTAATCCAGTCGCCTATACGCACAATATCGTTAATGGTAACCTGTATACTTGCTACAAGGCCTAACAGCGTATCTTTAAAAATAACTATGATTACGGCTGATATAGCACCAAAGGTACTTATCAGGGCTATCATAGTAGTATTAAATAGTGTAAGTACAATACCCGTAATGCAAAATATCCAGAGCATGATCATTACTACCTGTATATAACTGTCTATGGGTTTGTCATTATAATCGGGCAGCAGTTTGAGGTAGTCCTTAATAGCGTTAAACACACTCCTCACGATCCAGATACTTATAAGGATAATGCAAATGGTAATACCTTTGTTAAAAAGATATTCCCAATAGGTAAAGCCTTTTAGCGCCAGCGGAACCGTTTTATAAATAAAATATAGCGGTATGGCGTGGGCAATATACTGCGGGGTATTATTAGTAACTAAAAAATCGTCGAACTGGGTTTTTGTCCTTTTGGCAATAATATTCATGGCAAACACAAGTATTTTGCGTGCCACAACATCAATAAAGTAAGCGGCGATGCCTATCATTACCATATCTACAGCAAGGTTAACGTAAGATGCTGTCATAGCACCTACATCGGCCTTGCGTAGTAGTTTATATGCCCAGTTAAATAATCCCATTTAGTTGTTTTGAGACGTCCTGAAATATTTGTATTCAATATAAAAAGTACCAAAAGGGACAATTGAGGCAAGGCAAATTATAAGCAATTTTTTTACAGGCCAGTCCTGCTCGAATTTTAGCATTAAAGCCATAAAAATATAAGCTATAAATAACACACCATGTGCCATACCCATAGGGCGAATGTATTCCGGGTTATCAAACACGTATTTAAGGGGCATTGCCACAAAAAATAATAACAATAACGAAATACCCTCCAGGGTAGCAACTATTTTAAAAAAGCGAACCATAATATAAAATTTTTGCAAAGGTAAGCAAGCCGCACTTTGTAGCGAAGTAAAAAACGGAGATTACCAAAAAATAAAAAAGCTGTTTGGGTTACAAACAGCTTTGGTATAAAATAGAAGGGCGGTGCTTAGTAAGCAAGAAACGCCTTGTTGTATTCTTTAAGGTCGAGAACATTATTTTTATGCGAAAGGTCGCTAAAAAGATTGATAAGGTAATCAAGGCTTTCAAGGTTATTTTCGTTAGCAGGGGTGTCCTCTGTAACCAGCTCTTCATCATCTATAGGCTCGTCATCCGGTATGGGTATAAGGAACGCGCCGTTAGTTTCTATATGCTCATACGTAAGACGTATAGCTTTAGTAAGCACGGGATTATTTTCTTCAAGGGAATATTCGCGTAATTTTTTTAGGTCGGCTATCAATACTTCTGCTTCAAAACCTTTTTTAAAGAGGTCCAGCTGTATTTTATTGATCAGTTTTAGTGCACTCGGATTTTCCACAGTAAATATTTTTGGTTTGTAGTATTTATTAAGAATGGCAAAAATACTATTTTATATAATTTTACCATATCTTTTTTGTAATTTATTGTGATAGAAAAATTAACCCGTATTTTTGGCCTGTATGAGTAAACGCGACCTTAAAAAATACCTTGCCTCACTGCCCAAGCCCGAGCTTGAAGAACAGCTGATTGCCCTTTATGATAAATTTGCCGATGTAAAAACGTACTACGATTTTATATTTAACCCAAAAGAAGAAAAACTGGAGCAGGCGGCTAAAGTTAAGATTGCCAATGAGTATTTTCCGCTTAAGGGAAAACGGCCTAAACTGCGCCGATCTGTAGCGCAAAAGTATATTAAACACTTTTTAAGCCTTGGGGTAGACCCTTATGTAGTGGCCGATGTTATGTTGTTTACTATAGAAACGGCTATGAAGTACAGCTCCAAACGAGAAATGAAATACGGCTCTTTTTATAAAAGTATTTTTACGGCCTACAAGCAAGCGGTTGATTATGTTGTGGTTAATGGTATAGCTGAGAATTTTAAAGATCGTATTGATGCAGTGTATAAGGAAAGTTTTAGGCAGCACTGGGAAAACATGAAAGAGTTTGAAAGGGTGTATGACAATTTTGAATAAATTATCCAATGCTAAAATTTGTTAATTTATATAATTATAGTAACGTAAAACCTTAATTTTGTAGGTAAATTACTGTTTAAAGCTATGTAAAGCAATTATATACTTTAAACCGTTAACTTTAAACCGATTGTTATGGCTCAATTTATAAAAGTTTACCCACAAAACCCTAATGAAAAAGAAATTGCAAAAATTGTGAAAGTATTGCAGGACGGCGGCCTTATAATTTATCCTACCGATACCGTTTATGGCCTTGGCTGCGATATTACTAATAATAAAGCCCTTGAGCGCGTGGCAAAAATAAAAGGCATTAAGCTGGAAAAAGCTAATTTCTCTTTTGTATGTTCTGACCTTAGCAATATATCCGACTATGTAAAACAAATAGATACGGCTACTTTTAAAATATTAAAACGCTCTTTGCCTGGTCCTTACACGTTTATTTTGCCGGGTAATAACAACCTGCCTAAAGCTTTTAAAAATAAAACTACCGTGGGTATACGTGTACCTGATAACGCTATTGCCCTCGAAATTGTAAAGCAGCTTGGCAACCCCATCATATCAACTTCTATTTATGATGATGACGAAGTGATTGAGTACAGCACCGACCCTGAACTGATTTTTGAAAAATGGCAAAATCTTGTAGATATTGTTATAGATGGCGGTTATGGCGATAACAGCCCTTCTACCATTATAGACCTTTCCGGCCCCGAGCCTGTTGTGGTTAGGGAAGGTAAAGGCGATATTGATATTTTTTAATTGTAGGCTTTAAAGATGATAAAGCCGTGGATAACTAATTTATATGTAATATATTACCTGAACACAACACTCACTACATCCCTGAATTTTAAGCCAAGCAATGTTTTTGCGGTTCCTACTGTAGACGGGTTACTGCGGTAAATAGCAATTTCAAGAAAACCTGCCTCGTTAAAAATAGCCAGCTTTTCGCCTTCATAATCTTTAAGAGAAAAACGCTCATTTATCGTAAAGTCAGAATAGCCTGCTTTAACCGCTTTAATACTCTTTGTGCTAAAGGTAATTTCAAAATCGCGGCCCTTAGCCACTTCCTTAACCTGTCTTTTGGTAATGTTTGTAATGCAGTTGCCAAAATGGTCTATGTAAACCACACAGCCTCTTATCGTGGCATTATCCGGCGCTACTACGGGGTGCAAGTCATAAATTTGTTTAATCTCTGTAATTTCGCGCCCTATAACATTAAGCAGCCCACCTTTGCTAAGGTGGCAGGCAACAGTAACAAACACATCCATCTCGCTGCTGTTTTCGGGGAGGCGGTCATGTATATTTATCTCAACAATCTTTTCGGGTACAATTTTTTCTGTAAGCAGGCTTAGTATTCCATTATCGGCACAAATAAAATAGTGACCGTTCCATAGCATTGCAATATGGCGGTTCTCTTTAGTAAGTTCGGCATCTACCCCTATAAGGTGCACTGTTCCCATTGGGAAACTGGCATAGGCGGCGCCCACTATATAGCTGGCTTCCGATACGTTAAAGAGGTCTACGTGATGCGAAATGTCAACAATGGCCGCCTCAGCATAGCACGAAAGTATTTTGCCCTTAAGTGCGCCCACAAAGTGGTCCTTAAGTCCGAAGTCGGTTGTTAGGGTAATTATTGACATAAAATTGTGCAAAACTTTTAAAAAGTGCGACTAAAATTTCACTAAATTTGAATGCAAAGCTACTAATTATATAGCTACAATTTCTAAAAATTAAAACCTCTGCCTTTGAACGAACGTACGATTGAACTGACAGACATAGCCCCTAAAGACTTTTGGGGAGCACAGGATTCTCATCTTGAAACTATTAAAAAATATTATCCTAAGCTAAAGATAGTTGCCCGCGGCACCACGCTGAAGGCCTTTGGCGAAAAAGAATTGCTGGACGAGTTCGAAAAACGTTTTAAACGCCTCATGCAACATTTTTCGCGCTATAACACTATAGATGATAATGTTATAGAGCGTGTAATACAGAGTGACAGCAATACTGAGCACATGGATCCAAGCGATAAAATACTGGTACACGGTTTAGGCGGCAAGCTTATTAAAGCTATGACACCTAACCAGCAAAAACTGGTAGATTATATGGGCAGGAACGATATGGTATTTGCCATTGGCCCTGCCGGTACCGGTAAAACATATACAGGTGTTGCACTTGCCGTAAAGGCTCTTAAAGAAAAGCAGGTTAAGCGCATTATACTTACGCGCCCGGCAGTAGAGGCAGGGGAGAACCTTGGTTTCCTTCCGGGGGATATGAAGGAAAAACTGGACCCATACATGCAACCATTATATGATGCCCTGCGCGATATGCTGCCGCCGCAAACGCTGGAAGACTATATACTTAAAGGTATTATACAAATAGCGCCGCTTGCCTTTATGCGCGGGCGAACGCTGGATAATGCTTTTGTAATACTGGATGAAGCCCAAAATACCACGCACTCGCAAATGAAGATGTTCCTTACCCGTATGGGCAAGAACGCTAAGTTTATGATTACCGGAGACCCGGGGCAGGTAGATTTACCGCGCCGTACCATTAGCGGACTTAAAGAGGCTATCCTTATCCTTAAAGATGTAGAGGGTGTAGGTATTATTTATCTTGACGATAAAGATATTGTGCGCCACCGCCTGGTTAAGAAAATTATTGAAGCATATAAGAGTATCGAGAATCATGATTAATTTTAGGAGGTTCTTAGGTGCTTAGGAATGTTTGCGGTGTCATTCTGAGCGGAGAGTAACGAAGCCGAAGAATCTCGACATACATATAAACATCATTTAAATTAGTATCCGTCAATGAGGTACGAAGCAGTCTTTTAAAATTTAATTTCATTGACTTTTTCTTAGTGCTTAATAATGAGATTGCTTCGCGCCTCGCAATGACAGCTACACTCGGTGGTGTAAATTAGCATTTGTATAAATACTACAATTTGATATATATCAGGAAGAAATAATTATAAATAAATTAATTACTTTCTTATTTTTGCATCCTTAAACTGCAGAACAAAAACAACACACATGTCACAAAACAACACGATCACAACTACCGATTTTAATTTTCCGGGACAGAAATCTGTTTACCGCGGTAAGGTTAGGGAAGTATATAATATAAATGACGAACTGCTTATTATGGTGGCTACCGACAGGCTTAGTGCTTTTGATGTAGTAATGCCAAAAGGTATACCTTACAAGGGACAAATACTGAACCAGATAGCTACTAAATTTATGCGCCTCACCGAAGATGTGGTACCTAACTGGCTTATTGATACTCCCGATCCTAACGTTGCTGTAGGTCACCTTTGTGAACCATTTAAAGTAGAGATGGTTATACGTGGTTACCTTAGTGGGCACTCTGCACGCGAGTATGCTGCCGGTAAAAGGGTGTTATGTGGCGTGGAGCTTGTAGAAGGCTTAAAGGAAAATGATAAATTTCCTTCGCCAATTATCACGCCAACTACTAAAGCTGATTTTGGCGAGCATGACGTAGATATTTCGCGTGAAGCGATATTAACTAACGGTATCGTATCTGAAGAAGATTATTTAGTGTTAGAAAAATATACCCGTGCCTTGTTTCAGAGAGGTACAGAGATCGCGGCATCGCGCGGACTGATACTTGTTGATACCAAATATGAATTTGGTAAAACTAAAGACGGCAAAATTGTTTTGATTGATGAGATACACACGCCAGATTCTTCACGTTATTTTTATGCCGAAGGCTATCAGCAACGCCAGAACAGCGGCGAAACCCAAAAACAATTAAGTAAAGAGTTTGTAAGGCAGTGGCTTATTGCTAACAACTTTCAGGGTAAGGAAGGGCAGCAGATACCGGAAATGACAGATGAGTATATAGAATCAGTATCTGAGCGTTATATAGAGCTTTATGAAAACATAATAGGAGAAAAGTTTGGCAAAGCTGATATTACAAACATTCACGAGCGTATAGAAAAAAATGTACTTGCTTATTTAAACAAGTAATACAACACATATAAATGCAAATCCCACTTGAAACAAGTGGGTTTTTTAATGCCAAAAATAAAGCCTCCGTTGTAGCGGAGGCTTATTTTATATTTTGAATCCTGGAGATTATTTGCTTGCTAAAAGTTCGCTTACTTTAGCTTTAAGTTCTGCACCCCTTAAGTCTTTTGCAACAATTTTACCCGAAGCATCAAGAATAAAAGTAGCAGGAATACCTGTTACACCATATTGTTTAGCAATTGGGTCTTCCCAAAATTTAAGGTTAGATATCTGGTTCCATGTAAGTTTATCGGCAGCAATTGCTTCTTTCCATTTACCTGCTTCTTTGTCAAGAGATACACCTATAATGTTAAGGCCTTTAGCATGTAGCTCGTTGTATAAAGCCACTACGTTAGGGTTTTCTGCCCTGCATGGTTTGCACCATGATGCCCAAAAGTCTACGATAGTTACTTTGCCTAATGACTGTTTTAAAGAAAGTTGTTTTCCGTCTGGTGTAGCAGCAGAAAAATCAGGGGCAACGTCGCCTATTTTTAAAGCTCCGGCGGGTTCCTGTTGTACAGCAGCTGCGGTTTTTTTGTCTTCTTCAAGTTTTTTAAAGTAATCAGATATCTGTTTTCCTTCTTTAGTGTTTTTAACCACAGGGTCAAGGCCGTCAAATAATACTTTTACTTCTTCTATTTTCTTAACGCCCATTTGTGCAATTTGTCCAAGAACAATTACATCGCAGTATGCTTTAGGGTTCTTTTTAATAAAGTCTACTAACTGGCCTTCCCAGTCTTTAGTAATGGCAAGCCTGTCTTTACTAAGTTTGTTTATAGTAACAGTATCATTTATTTTAGCAGCAGCTTCGTACTTAGCAGTATTATCCTTCTGGAATTTATCGCTTTTTTTGTACATTTTGTAGCTTATCTGTTTAAATTCTTCCAGTTTATCATTGTTGTAAGTACCACCTGTTGTAGATTTATAAAGGGTATCTTTATCAACAGTAATATCTATAGCGCCCGGCTCAAGTATAAAGTTAAGTTTCTCAGGTTTACCTTCAACGCTTATAAAATGTATAGCAGGAGCCGATGTAGTATCTTTAAATGTAAATTTACCATCTTTAACAACAGCAGTATCTATAGCTGTAAAGCCCATCATACCGCCTTGTTTTTCTAAAAACACTTTTTTACCTTCAAGCGAAGCATCTACTTTACCGGTAACTTCAAATTCATTTTCTGCCAGGTTTTTGCAAGACACAACTAAAGCCGCCGCTGCCAGAAATAATGCTATTCTTTTCATCTTTATGTTTGTTTATTTTTATGATGTGCAAAAGTATTTAAAATACAGCACGGGTTTATAGTATTACAGTATTTTTTTGAAGATAATTATAACGATGTAGCCTGGCTGGTGGTTGTACCTATAGAGGTACTCTTAATTCCGCCAAATCCTTTCTCTACATTTATCATGTTATGGTAGCCACGGGCTTTAAGTATAGATATCATAATTACCGACCTATAACCACCTGCACAATGTATGTAAAACTCTTTATCTTTTGGTACTTCGGCAAGCTGTTCGTTTACAAAATCAAGCGGAATATTTATGGCGTTTATAACGTGTCCTCCATCAAACTCGCCCGGTTTACGGGAATCTACCACTAAGGTATCCTCGTTAAAAGCTTCCGCAAACGCTTCCGGCGATACAGATTGTATGCTGTCGGTTTCAAAACCTGCAGCTTTCCATGCTTCAATACCACCATCTAAATAGCCAAGGGTATTATCAAACCCTACACGGGCAAGGCGGGTAACGGTTTCTGTTTCTTTTCCCTGTGGCGTTACAAGTAGTAACGGTTGCTTAACATCCATAATTAAGGCACCTACCCATGGGGCAAACCCGCCATTAAGTCCAATAAATATAGACCCCGGTATATGTTGCTGTATAAAATCATTTTCATGCCTTACATCAAGAATAAGTGCATCTGTAGTGGTAGCAATAGCTTCAAGCTCGGCAGGGGTAAGGGCTTTAGATCCGTTTGCTAAAACAGTATCAAGGCTTTGGTATCCCTGGCTGTTCATAAGTACATTTTGAGGAAAATAAGCCGGAGGTCGGCCCAGTCCGTCAAGCAATTCGGTAATAAATTCTTCGCGTGTCATGTCGGCACGCAGGGCATAATTTATTTTTTTCTGGTTGCCCAGTGTATCCGTAGTTTCTTTACTCAGGTTCTTTCCGCAGGAGCTGCCTGCGCCATGGCTTGGGAATATTATAACATCATCGGGCAAAACCATTATCTTATTCCTAAGCGAATCGTAAAGATAAGAAGCCAGTAACTCCTGAGTTAAGTCGCTACTAAGTGCCTGCGCCAGGTCCGGGCGGCCTACATCGCCTATAAACAGTGTGTCTCCTGTAATAATGGCATGAATTTTTCCAATTTCGTTCAGTAGTAAATAACAGGTGCTCTCAAGTGTATGGCCCGGAGTGTGTAGGGCTTTAATAGTGTAGTGGCCAACCTTAAATTCCTGCCCATCAGTAGCAATAGAAGCTTTAAAAGCAGGTGCTGCAGTAGGGCCGTAAATAATTTGTGCGCCGGTTTTTTGAGCAAGATCTAGATGCCCCGATACAAAATCGGCATGGAAATGGGTTTCAAAAATGTATTTTATAGTAGCATTGTCTTTGGCAGCTTTATCTATGTAGGGCTGTACTTCACGTAGCGGGTCAAAAATGGCTGCTTCGCCGTTACTTTCCAGATAATAAGCGGCCTGCGCGATGCAGCCGGTATATATTTGCTCAATTTTCATGGTTGTGTAGTTAATACTAAGGTAAACTTTAGTAGCTTTACCGTAAGTTGTTGCAAATATACCAAAAAACGTATTAAACATTATTACAGTTAAAGTATAGTTTTAAACAGGTTATGAGGTGTGTTTATATGGTTATATGTTAAAGGATTGTAAATAATTTATTTATGATATAGTTAGCAAAAAGCTGTTAATAAAATGTAAAATTATAGCAATCTCAGTTTATCTCTTTATTTTTTGTAAAATTAATAATTTGAATGAAATAAGTTATTATATTTGTATTGCATTTAAGTACCAACAACCTTTTTAAAACTTAGTTGTAATTTAATAATTATGGCAACAACTGCGAAACCCCGCAAGACGGGAATGTATGAAAACGTAAAAAACCAGTTTGAAAAGGCCGCAAGCGTAATGGGCCTGGACGAGAGCGTTAAGAAAATTTTATCTATAACCAATAATGAGATAGTTGTACACTTTCCGGTAAAAATGGATAATGGCGATGTAGAGGTATTTACCGGCTACCGCGTACAGCACAACAACGCATTAGGCCCTTATAAAGGCGGACTGCGTTACCATGAAACAGTAGACCTTGATGCAGCACGTGCACTGGCTACCTGGATGACATGGAAAACTTCTCTTGCCGGCCTGCCTTTTGGCGGTGGTAAAGGTGGTATACAAATAGATCCTAAAAAATATTCTGTTCATGAACTTGAAAGGATAACAAGGCGTTTTACATTTGCCCTTGGCGATAACATAGGCCCGGAACATGATATCCCGGCTCCCGATGTTAATACAAATGCGCAAATGATGGCGTGGATTGCAGATACTTACATGAGTACTAAATCTCCTGCAGAGCGTTCTAAAAACCAACACGTTGTTACAGGTAAACCTGTAGGAAGCGGCGGACTTGAAGGGCGTGACCGTGCTACAGGTTTTGGAGTAGTAGTTACTATAGAGGCATGGGCTAAAATGAAAGGCATTAGCCTGGAAGGTAAGCGTTACATTGTACAGGGCTTTGGTAACGTAGGTTACTGGAGTGCTCATTTTATGAGCAAACTTGGCGCTACACTTGTAGGTGTACAGGATGCTACCGGTACTATTTATAACCCGGATGGTATGGATCCTGAAGATCTGTTAAAATACCAAAAAGAGAATGCTACCATTCATGGTTATACCGATCATGATTTTGATTCGACCAAATTCTTTGCTATTGATTGCGACATTATTATCCCGGCTGCTCTTGGTAACCAGATAACTTTTGAAAATGCTAACGATATTAAAGCTACCCTTATAGCTGAAGGTGCTAACGGCCCAACAGATACCGAAGGTGAAGAAATTCTTCTTTCAAGAGGTGTGGAGATCATTCCTGATATTCTTTGTAACTCCGGCGGTGTTATAGGTAGTTACTATGAGTGGCTGCAAAACCGTAACGGCGAGATATGGACTATGGACGACGTTATTGTAAAACTTAGAAAGAAACTTGAAGAAGCTTTTGGAAAAGTTATTACAACTGCCGAATCTCATAAAACCGACTGGAGGACTGCTGCTTACATTGTAGCTCTTACCCGTATAGAAATGGCTTACCTGCAAAGGGGTATATTTCCTTAATAAATACACAACAAACAAATATTTCTCTAAGAGGCGCTATTCATGTAGCGCCTTTTTTGTGTTTGAACTAGCTATTAAACAATATTAAACAGAGCAATAACGCTTAAATACGCAGCAGATATTGTTATGTATAACTTGCCCCCGCTAGCGCGAGACTCAGGCTCATGCCGATAGTCATTATTTGCTGGTAGTTTTTATGTAATAAATACTTCTATTATTACGCGTCTTTACCGGCACGAGCCCGAGGCTCGCGCTAGCTGGGGTATAGTACGTTTTGCTATAGTAGCGGTGTTGGCTGACGTCGATAATTATAGTTTAAATATTTTATAGAAGTTTAAAGGCATTAAAAATAATTTTTGACTAGTAAATAATTTCCATATTATAATTGATTGTTTCCCATGTATTTTCAAGTAATTGTATTATAGCATCAATAATTTTTATTAATTCAGTTACAGGAAAATGCTTATAATAATAAAAATTTTTAAAATACTCATCTTTAGATTGTATCAACCTTAATTCCTGAGTAGCTATATAAGTGCCTTTTGCAAATAAATCAATATTTACCTGTTGTAATATTCCTATCATGACTTGTATTTCAGTCTCATTCACAAAATAAGAGTTCCAACCTAAAGACATCATATCAAGGGCAAATCCGTCAATTTGAAATTTAATAAATGAAAGAAGATCTACCTTACATTCTAAATTGTATTGAGGCTTTACCAACTCAGCATATATGTAGTTGTACGCTAACTGTAAATATGGCTCAGATATCCAAAATCCGCTCCTGTTTTTATATTTTACATATGTTCTTGCCATAATCAATAATTTGATTTTATTAAAGAATTATTGTTATTATATTGCTTAAATTATTAATTATGATCTCCCCCCGCTAGCGCGAGCCTCGGGCTTGTGCCGATAGTAACTAACTGGTAGCTTTTATGTAATAAATACTTCTATTGTTATGCGTCTATACCGGCACGAGCCCGAGGCTCGCGCTAGCGGGGGAAACATCTTTTACTAATACTGAGTTATTTTCTAATGACATAAATTGTAGTTTGATGAAGGAAAATTGTTTTTAATATCTGTAGTCTATTTTCATAGAAAAGTTAGTCGAAGACCACGTACCTTGCATTGTTTGGACTAATGCCTCAATAATTTTTATTATTTCAGAAGTAGGAAAAGGTTTTCTGCTATAAGAATTCTTAAACTCAAAATCAACACTGTCTATCTCTTGTAACTCGCCAAGAGAGATATACATTCCACGATTTTGTAGGTTTATCATAACATTTTGGAGGACGGTAATCATAGTTTGCTCATCTGTAAAATCAATAAATATTGAACTCCAGGATAAAACAAAATAAGGATTTTCAATCCCATCAATTTTAAACCTAAAATCTCTTAAAAGCCCTGATTTATCTGAAAAAATATATTGGGGGTTTTTAGCCTCGGTATAGATGTAATACATAGCTAATTGCATAAAAGATTCTGCAATGTAAAATCCGTAATTCAAATTATAATTTATAAATGTAGTTGCCATTGTTAATAATCAATTTTTGTCTATTTGTCAAATCTACCCGCCCGCTAGCACGCCTCGGGCTCGTGCCATTCATCAGTCATAAACAATCTTTATCTATCGGTTACACTTTAATAAAATAGTCAGGGTGCTATCATAATCTAAATGTATAAATATTTGTAATAAATGCTCGTACTTTTGCCCATGAGTTAAACAACAATAAGTTATGGTTAAAAGTAATACTATTTCACAATTTTTAGTAACTTTATAATCCACTACTAATTACATCTGACATGAAAAAGCACCTTACCCTCATCGCATTAGCAACTGCATGTATTTGTAGCGCGCAAAAATTGCCACAATCGTTAACCGTTGCGGTAAACAGTAATAAAGTAGGGCATGGTGTATTAATGCCTACAATAACTCCGGCGTTATCTTTTTACTCTAAAAATTATACCGAGGTTTTCGGTCGCTTTAATTTTAGTTATGATGCCCAGAATATTGGCCGTACAAATGTATATGTAGGATCTAACGATAAACTCTACTATAATAGTGGCTACATTTTTGTTACTGATATGCCATCGGCGGGTGTAAACATTAGTTATAGTAATTTATATAACTACAATAATTCCGATTATCTGGGAGGCATTCTTTCGTTATTAGCTGGTAGAAATATCGAGCTTGGTTTTGGCGGTAAAGTTAAATAGCTAAAATATAAAACAAACAAAGGGCTCAATTGAGCCCTTTGTTTGTTTTATGTAATGGGAATATTATCCTCCCATGTAATCATCTCCGCCGCCTTCCTGCTGGCCCTTTTGTTCTTTTTGCCTGTCATTTTTGCTCATGTTAAAGCGGTAGGTAAAGGACACGGTAATTTGCCTTTGTCTCCACTGCATTTCGCTGTACGAACGTATTTGTCCCGGCAGGTATGTTTCGTTCTTCATTTTCCTGGAGTTGAAAATATCCTGAACGTTAAGTGCTATAGTAGCTTTGTCTTTAAGAATGTCTTTGCTTAATGCTGTGTTAGCACTTGCAACACCAATACGGCGGCCCTGCGCATTGTTTTGTGGCCCTTCATAATTACCATTTAGCTGCCAGTCTATTTTGTAGGGCAAAGTAATTTTAGAGTTTATACGGGTTGTCCAGGCATAAGCGGTGTTATTAAAATCCTGAAAATCGTTTACTGTTACGCCATCTTCATCCTGGTAGGTAAACGTGTAATCACCTTTTGTCTGGTTACGGTAAAAGTTAAAGTTACTGTTTATTCTCCACCACTTAAACGGATTGTAATTGATATTGAACTCAAAACCAAAACGGTATTCTTTTGCTAAGTTAATAGGGGTGGTAAGGGTAACCGGCGTACGGATATCTGTTCCTCCTACGGGTATAATTGTACCTGTTGCAGGGTCTACAGTATCTGCACCGTCAACTACCTGCGTAACATAATCACCAGAACGTTGCCTAACGAACTGGAAGGTGTCATCAGTTATATTAAGATATGCAGACGTACTTACAGTGATGTCTTTCCATTTTTTAAGGTAACCTAAATCTATCGCGTGTGTTTTAGACGGGTTGATATCCGGGTTACCCCTAAAGATGTTTATGTTACTTGATAAGCCCGAAAACGGATTTAAGAACCTGCCGCGCGGCCTATTGATACGGCGGCTGTAGCTAAGGCTTACATTGCTGCTCTCTGAAAATTCGTAGCTAAAGAATGCGCTCGGGAAAAAGTTGTTGTACTTTTTGTTATTAAACGTGCCTGTTGTAAGCAGGTTAACATCTATGTTTGAGTCTTCCCAACGAAGTCCTCCCAAATAAGAGAACTTACCTATTTTAGAACCATACTGGGTATAGAAAGCGTTTACCTTTTCTTTATACTCTAAAAAGTTGGTATAGTTTGCATTGTTTACATATACGCCGCCTGTTAGCGTTTCTGCGCGCGAATCTGTTTTTAATGAAGAAAAACTACCACGGTATCCGGCTTCAAAACGGCCTTTTTCGCCAATGGGTAAAACATAATCGGCCTGTACAAGTCCGCGCTTTTCAAGCTGGTCGTTAAAGGTACGTTCGTATGTGTTGCGGGAAGTATCTGTGGTAAATAATATCTCATCGGTAATATTAGCATCTTCATCATCAACATTGCGCGATATAGACGCGTCTACTTTAAGCTCGTGCCCTTTAGTGTCAAATTTCTTGACAATACTACTGCTGTATTGCATGTTGTTTTCTTTGTCCTCTTCAGCATTATTCCTAAAACGCGTATTAGTATAAGTCCTGTCGGCAGTAAAGTTGTCGTAATATGTTTTTGCAGGATTGTTACCCGTGTTGCGCCTAAAGCTTACAGAGTTTGTCCAGGTAGTGGTAGAATCTATAAACCATTCCATACCCACACTGGCATTAAAGCCTTTACGAAGCCTTTTATTTAATCGTTTCTCGTTTGTAAAACTTGCAGTAGAATTATCGTCGTTAAGGTACTCGCTGTTAGTGAATGAGTTGCCCGGATTTTCGCGGTAATTATAACCTAAGTTAGAGAATAAATTATAATTGGTACTGCGATAGTTAAGGTTAGTGCTTACTCCCTGATTAGACGGGTAGCCAGTATTTGCAATAACCGACCCGTTAAAGCCATTCGCCTTGCCTTTTTTAAGGATGATGTTTACAATACCACCACCACCTTCGGCATCATAACGGGCAGAAGGATTGGTTATAACCTCAACCTTATCTACAGAATCTGCAGGTAGTAGCCTAAGTACTTCGGCAACGTTGCTGCCGGCAAGGTTAGACGGGCGGCCATCAATTAAAATGGTTACACTCTGGTTACCCCTTAGCGCTACGTTACCCTCGGCATCTACAGATAGTGATGGTACATTATCAAGCACATCGCTCACAGTACCACCTTTTACCATCATATCGTTACCCACGGTATATACACGTTTGTCCAGCTTAATTTCTACGGTGCTGCGCTCTGCAGTAATTTCTACAGCATTAAGAACAGTAGCATCGGGTGCCATTGCTGTAACGCCAAGATTGGTATCGCCTGTAATTTCTTTTGCCGAAATTAAAGTAGGCTTAAATGAAATGAAGTCAAATTTTATATTGTAAGTACCCGGTGCTACGGCAAGGTTAAATTTACCGGCAGCATCTGTAAGGCCACCTGCAACGGTAACATTATTAAGAGTCTGAATAATTACATTGGCAAATTCCAGCGGCTGTTTGCTTTCTTTCTCTATAACCTGTCCGGTTACCTTTACGGTATTACCTGCGGGAGCTCCCGGTGGTGCCTGTGCAAACGACACAAATGCCGAAAGTAAAAAAGTGAGTAATAAGGAGGCTTTAAACTGTTTCATGAAAAATATAGTAGGTTGATAAAATGTTTTGACTTTATAAAAACACAAAGGTTTAATTTATAAAATCATAAAATAATGTTAATAAAATTATAGTATTTCCTTAACCCTTTCGGCAGGGCGGGCAATTACAGCTTTGTCTCCGTTTACAACAATGGGCCTTTCTATAAGGGTAGGGTGGGTTGCCAGGGCATTAATAATTTCATTGTCGGTAAGGGTTCTGCCTTTATAATTATCAATCCAGATTTTTTCTTTTTGGCGCACGAGTTCTATGGGAGTAATGCCCAGTTTTGTAATGATATCAGTTAGTTCTGGTTTGGTAAGTGGCTCATTAAGATATTTAATTACAGTAAAAGGTTTGTCCTGTAATTCGAGCAACGCAAGACCCTCGCGCGACTTGCTGCAGCGCGGGTTATGGTATATAGTAAGCATGTAAATCTTTTTGCAAAGTAAGCCATAATTATTTAAAATTAAAGTACCTTAGTGCTAACAAATACTTAAATTTAAGCGGCATATTTATGTTTATAATTCAGGCTTTTACTCCTAAAAACAGCTTTGGTAAATATCTTTTAGGTTCGCTTATCATAATTTTGGCATCGTTTGCAGGCCAGCTTCCGTTAACCATTGCTATTGCTATAAAAGCTTTAACACGTGGTAGTAGCATGCCCACTACAAATACACAGCTTTACAGGTTTATGGATCGAAACCTTATGCTGTTTTTCTTATTGTTGTCCTTTTTGTTTGCGTTGGGCGGGATTATTCTGGCAGTAATAAAACTTCATCATCAAAAATTTAAGGAAATTATTACCTCACGGCTTAAGATAGACTGGAAACGCATTTTTTTTTCTTTTTTTATCTGGGCTCTCTTTTCTGTAGCAACAACATTGTATGCCTATTATGCTGCTCCCGAAGATTATGAAGTACAGTTTAACCTGAATAAATTTTTGATACTTTGCGTTATAGCAATACCCATGATACCCATACAAACTACGGTTGAGGAACTTGTTTTTCGTGGTTATCTTATGCAGGGCTTTGGGTTATTGGCTAAGAACAGATGGTTTCCTTTAGCAATGACCTCATTAATTTTTGGATGCATGCACCTCTTAAACCCCGAAGTGGAAGAGATGGGATACATTATTTCTCTTTACTACATAGGCACCGGGCTTTGCCTGGGTATTATGACCCTCATGGATGATGGCACAGAGCTTGCATTGGGCTTTCATGCCGCAAATAACCTTACCGCAGCTTTACTTATAACGTCTGACTGGAGTGTACTGCAAACTCCGGCAATACTTAAAGAAATTACAAAACCCTCGGCAGGGTTAGATATCCTGCTTCCCATACTCATTATTTACCCCATCCTGCTGTTTATTTTTGCAAAAAAATACAAATGGTATGGATGGAAAGAAAAGCTTACCGGTAAAATTGTACTCCCGGTACCCGAAAAAGTAAACCCAAACTCTTTTAATAATGATTACTAACAACCCAAACCCGCGCTTTGTGCACAGCAAGTTTAAGCTTAATGGCTTTCACCTTACGGCTGACGACCTATGTCGCGTAGCCTACAGTTTTATTAAAGAAGGTGATGCCTTCGAGAAGTTTATAGGTATGTTTATACTGGACTGGTTTGATAACAAAAGCTATGTGCTTATGCAAACCAGCGGTACTACCGGAACCCCCAAAACCATTGAGGTAAGTAAGCAGGCTATGGTAAACAGTGCCATTGCCACCGGAGAATATTTTAATATGGGTGAAGGCATAAAAGCCCTGCATTGCCTGCCCACACAGTACGTTGCCGGAAAAATGATGCTGGTAAGAGCCTTTATTTTAGGCTGGGATATGGATATTGCAGAGCCCACTGCAACACCCTTAGACCGTAACGACCATGTATATGATTTTGCTGCGATGGTACCCTTACAGGCACAACAGTCTGTCAGGAAGCTTAATCAGGTTAAAACACTTATTTTGGGAGGCGCTAAAGTGAGCAGCGCCCTTGCCAGTGAGTTGCAAAACCTGCAGACAGAAGTGTTTGAAACGTACGGTATGACCGAAACCATTACCCATATTGCCGCCAAGCATATAGACGAATCGGCTTTTGAAGCACTGCCAAATATTACACTTAGTACCGATAGCAGGGGCTGCCTTGTTATTCATGCGGATAGCCTTACTAATGAGCCGGTAGTAACTAACGATGTGGCAGATGTTATAAACAAAACCCATTTTATATGGCTGGGCCGTTATGACAATGTAATTAACAGCGGCGGTATTAAACTATACCCTGAACAGATTGAAGAAAAACTGGCAGCGCACATTAACCGCCGTTTCTTTGTTAAGGGTATGCCTGATGAAGCCCTTGGCGAAAAACTGGTATTGGTTGTAGAAGGGGATACCTATGACATAAACCCTGAAATTTTCTCTATCCTTGGTAAGTATGAGAGGCCTAAAGAGGTTTTATTTACTAATAAATTTGCAGAAACAGGATCGGGTAAATTACAGCGAGCCGAAACGCTGAAGAATATTTAGCAATAGATTTATAATGCAAAATGGCCTGATGTTTTTCAGGCCATTTTCATTTATATAATTAAAGCTTTTCTACTTTTATATAAAACCTGGTGGTTGCAACTGATACAGCATCTAAGGTTTTAGCAACTGTTTTAATAGATTGCCATGTGTTTGTTGCCTGTAATCGGGCAGTCTTGCCATTTATAGTTACTTCTACGGGCATCGCAAAATTAGGTTCGTCGGTTTGCCAGCGGTATTCCAGTTTGCCTTTATTAAGCTTAAGCTGTAAAACAGGTATGGCCGGATAACGCAGGTACTGATTAAAAACAGGAGTTAGGTTCGTGCCGGTTTCTTTATTAAAAAACGCTACAACATCTTCGGTAGTAATTACCTTTTTTTTAAAATGTTCAGAGTAGTCAAGAATCAGTTTCCACCACTTTGCATCATTGTTTACTACGTGGCGCAACGTATTAAGCATCAGCGCACCCTTGTAATACATATCGTTAGAGCCTTTTTTATTCACGCCAAAAATGCCAATTACGGGGCTCTTGTTCATACTTCCCGCACCTTCGCCATTTATGTATTTCATAGCTTCATCATAACCGTACTGGCACTCGGCATAGACTGTTTCGCTGTAGGTAGTAAACCCTTCGTGAATCCACATATCGGCAATATCTTTAGATGTAATGCTGTTGCCAAACCATTCGTGCCCGCTTTCGTGCACAATAATATAGTCAAATTTCATTCCTATGCCTGTGCCGGAAAGGTCATTGCCCAGATAACCCTTTTTAAAACGATTGCCATACGCCACAGCACTTTGATGTTCCATACCTAAATAAGGTGTTTCTACAAGTTTGTAGCCATCTTCAAAGAATGGGTAACGCCCAAATTTCGATTCAAAGCAATTCAGCATCAGCTTTACCTCTTCAAAATGTTTTTTTGCTTTTTCCTCATGAATTTTTAAAACATAATAATCAAGGTCGAGCCCATTGTTCGTATCGTGTATATGGGCATAATCGGCAATGTTTAAAGTAATATCATAATTATTTATAGGGTTCTTAACCTCCCAGTCCCAACGTGTATAACCGTTTTTAAGGTCTTCGCTACCTGTAAACTGCCCGTTAGAAACATCCATCAACCCGTTGGGTACTGCAACTTTTATACTTGCACCACGATCCGGTTCATCGCTCTGGTGGTCTTTAACGGGATACCAAAGGCTGGCACCGGTTCCCTGCACAGCAACGCCTATCCAGGGTTTTTGCTGGTCGTCTTTGGCAAATACAAAGCCACCATCCCACGGGGCATTTTTTGCAACTAACGGATTACCCGAATAGTAAAACCGCACCTGTTCTTCGCTGCCCTTTATAAGCTGCTTTGGGAAAGTAATAAACACAGCATCGTTATCGCGTTTATAAGCCAGCTTTGTTTTGTTGTAAATAATACTATCCACCTTCATGTTCTCAAAGAGGTCCAGCTGTATACGGCTGGTATTATCAATTACCTTAAATATTATATTATTATAGCCGGAAATATATTTTTTATCGGGGTCAACTTTAATGTTGAGGTCATAACGCTGCACATCATAACTGGTACGTTCAGGGCGTAAACCACCCATAAGGCTGTCGCGGCGGGTAAAATTTTGGGCATTCGCCTGATATAGGCTCAGTAGTATTACTATTGTTGAAAATACTTTTTTCATTGCAATGGTGTTTGGCTATTGGTACTGAAAAGTAAGCAATTGTTACAAATAATTAAAGTTGGCCATAAAATTATTTTACGGTAGCACAACCGGGCCTATCCATAAAAACCAAATCACAACCCCGAGGGCGCTGCCAGCTATACCGCCAAGTATAAAAGTAAATCGCTGTTGTACAGGCACTATAAAAAAGGTAACCCATAGTAGGAGAAAAGTTCCTACTATGCAGGTAATAGCATTTAAAGTATTAGCAGGGTATCCCATGGATCGGCTGATCATGGATTCGTCTCCAAACTTTGATACTTTGCGCTCTATAAGATAATAATAAATGCAAATTAATTCGTTCAATACAGCGCGCGACCAAAAAAATGCAAGTATAACAGCAAGCCATTCCTTTACATATAGCTCTTTCTTTATAATAATCTTTTTTCGATTGTACCATAACAACAATATTCCTATTGTGCCTGTTATCATCGTCTGTAGTGGCCCGCCAATCCTAAATAATATTTCCCGCTGCCATTCATTTCTTACTTTAATGCCTAAAGATTCCCGGTACTTAAGAAAGCTTGCTTTTTCGGGTGAAGATTCTTTTGATAGTATTTTTTTTTCGTCGGCTTTATAGAGTGAATCAAATTTTTTTAAATCAAGCGCTTGCGACGGTTCATAACTTACGGATGAATAGTGAAGCTTAACTTTATATCCCTGCGATTTACCCATAATATAATGTCCAAGTTCATGGCTAACCGTACCTACAATAGTTGCTATAACAAAGCTTAGTGCCAGTAAGGCAAACAAACGCGGATGGACTTTAAGTGGAAGGAATTTCATAGTTTAAATAACTTATATGTGAGCGGTTTAGTATACTAACGTATGAAAAATCCTGTAAATATCCTGATCACTTCATCTTCCTGTACACAGGGTATTGCAAATGCGTTTTTTCGTAGTAAACAGAATGTGTGTACACCCAGTCAAGCTGAGCTTCGGCACTTTTTGCAAAGTCGGCATCCTGTTTCTTTTTAGCTTCAAATTCAGCTTTCATGGCGGGGTTATCTTTAAGCAGTTTAGCGGCAGTATCTTCAAACACGTATGCCGAAAAATATTCTTTTTGTTGCAATATACTATCAAAAAAGTTCCAGTTAAAATAAGAGTCTGCAGCCTGTGGCTCTAAAGTTTCAAGTAGGTATTTTACTCCGGGCTGCTGGGTATCTATTACAAAATCGCCTTTTGTAAAATGTACTTTTCCTTTTATTACAATTACTTTTGTATCGCTGTGCGGGTAATGCCCTTCGTAAGCATAAGTAGTTGTCTGGTAATCAGCTATACGGTAGCTTTCCACTTCAATATCAATATCTTTTTCAAGCGGGTACATTTGTATGTTATTGATTTTTAAGAGCTCAATAATAGTATACCATGCTTTGGGGATTATATACGATTGCGGAATGGTAACCTCCAGCGTTGGCTGGTAGGTTTGGTAATACTTAACAATCTTTTCGAACGGCTTGCTGCGGTCATAAAATAAGCGTGGCTGCCCTGTAACTTCGCTGGTTTTATAATCGCCCTCATACCCTTTAAATGGCAATAGCGTAACCTGTGCCGAATCTACAGCCAATTGTAGGGGGTATTTCATGCCGGGCAGGTAATTATCGCGGTTGGCGGCACGCAATTCTTTTATGGCAGTATGGTTCTTCTCAATATAATTTAAAGATTCAAGCATGTATTCATACGTAACTTTTACACGTAATGCGTACTCTTTAAGCATGTGCGTTTCGGGCATTGAGCCGGGCACATCAAACATGGAGGCATAACCGGTAGAGTAGCGGGGAGAATCCATAAATTGCTCAAAACCTCCATCGGGTTTCTCATCATGTATATTTACGTAAGGCGTAGCATCTATTTTTTTAGCTTTAAGCGAAGCCAGGATTTCCGGTATCATGTCTTTCTTAAAGTAATTACCAAGGTTGCCTCCCAGCTTTTGATGGTGTGTGGCAATATAAGTAAACACATACTGATAATCGGCTCCATTGCTCACGTGGTTGTCTATAAAAATATCGGGCTTTACCGTATGGAAGATCTGAGCAAAGCTGCGGGCATTTTTAGTATCGCTTTTTACAAAGTCACGGTTAAGGTCATAGTTGCGTTCGTTGCCACGAAAGCCATAACTCTCCGGACCGTTCTGGTTAGCACGTGTATGGGAGTTTCGGTTAAGCATTCCTCCAATATTATATACGGGAATGTTAACGATTACTGTATTTTTTGGAGCGGTAATTTTCCCTGTAGCCAGGTCGCGGTACAGCATCATAGTAGCATCTATACCGTCGGGTTCACCGGGGTGTATGCCATTGTTAAGCAGGAGTATTGCCTTGTTTTTTCGAATCTCTGCAAAGTCGAAATTCTTATCAGGGTTAAAGATAACTACACGCAAAGGCTCACCACTATCTGTAGGGCCCATCTCTATCATTTTGATACTCTCAAAATCCTTATCCAGAAGCTTAAAGTAATCTATAGTTTCCTGATAGGTTGCTGTCTGGTTGCCGTTGCCTTTTTCGTAAGTGGTTGTATACATAGGTTTCTTCTGGGCAAATAGAGTAGAGGTAATAGATAGTAGCAGTAATAGTTTCTTCATTAAGTTGTTTATTTTGCCCTTACAGCATCCGGTACCAGTATGGTATAATCGCCGCCGTTTCGTAACACATCGCGCACTATGCTTGAACTTATGTAAGATGTTTTTGCAGCCGTAAGCAGAAATACTGTTTCTATTTTTGAGAGTTGTCTGTTAGTGTGCGCAATAGCTTTTTCAAACTCAAAATCGGCAGGATTGCGAAGCCCGCGAAGTATAAACTTAGCACCTACTTTTTTGCACAGGTCTATAGTAAGCCCTTCGTAAGTTATAACTTCAACCTTAGGCTCATCCTTAAACGACTCGCGGATAAAGTGTAACCTTTCTTCCAACGTAAACATGTATTTCTTTTCGGCATTAACACCAATGGCTACAATAACCTTATCAAAAAGGCTTACACCGCGTTTTATAATATCATAGTGCCCAAGGGTAATAGGGTCGAACGATCCGGGGAATACGGCTGTTTTCATTTTTTGTTATCAGTTTATTGTTTTTAGTTACTTTAGGTAATCTAAACAAGCATTAATCTATTCTTTATTAAATTCATGAAAGTCAGAAATTATCTCGTCAATTGTCATTCCGGCAGCGAACCATCCTAAGACATCTTCAACAGCGATTCGTGTTCCTGCTACTACGGGTTTGCCAAAACGAATATTTGTATCTGATATAATATGTTTATTCATAATGTTATTTTTGAATACTGAGACTGAACACTGAATACTACAAACTACTTTTTCCACAAAACTTTCCTGCTCTGCGCCAGTTTAATTTCGCTGTCGAGCAAATCGCTCATGGCAATACCCGCATGTTGTGCCTGCTGCGGAAAAATACTTTGTGGCGATAGTCCCGGGTTTGTGTTTATCTCTATAAAATGGGGTTCGCCGTTCATAACAATAAAATCGGTACGGCTAAAACCGCTCATGCCCAGTGCTTCGTATGCTTTAGCAGCGGTATCCCTAACTTTCTGCTCAGTTTCTGCATCGAGGCGCGCAGGGGTAATCTCTTCAGATTTGCCAAGGTATTTAGCCTCATAATCAAAAAAGTCGTTGTGTGATACTATCTCGGTAAGACCTAAAACTGTAGTTTTTCCGTTATAATTCAGCACCCCTACAGATACTTCCACACCCTTAAGGTACGACTCTATAAGTATATCGCTGTCTTCGGCAAAGGCAAAATCAAGCGCTTTTTGTAAATCGGCCACATTGTTAACCTTGCTCACACCAAGGCTGCTGCCACTCTGGTTAGGCTTTACCATAAACGGCAGGCCTAACGTATCAACAATATCTTCAGCAGTAATAGCATTACCTTTAGAAAGATAAATAGATTTTGCACGGGGAATGTTGAATTTAGAAAGCACGCTGAGTGTATCGCGTTTGTTGAACGTGAGTGCACTTTGGTAAAAACCACAGCCCGTATAAGGCAGGTTTAGTAGTTCCCAGTACGATTGCAGGTGTCCATCTTCGCCCGGAGTACCGTGAACGGTGTTAACTATAACATCAAAAGTTGTTTTTTGCCCACCTTTAATAAACGAGAAATCGCCTTTATCTATGGCAAATTTTTCGCCATCTATCAGTACATTCCACCCTTCGGGTAGTATATGCACTTCAAAAGGTGTATATTTTGTGCGGTCAAGATTATTTAAAATCAGCTGCCCGCTGCGTATTGAAATAACGGATTCGTCTGAGTATCCGCCCATTACTACTGCTATGTTCATGTATAAGTGGTAAGTTTAACCAGTTGTTTGCCCTCACAAAAATATCATTATTTGTGTAAACTTATAAAGTTTAGTATTATTTATATCTTTGCGGAAACTGATTTACATGAGCCTTAAAAATTTTATTACAAGCAAAGTTTTTTTCAAGCAGGTAGTTATTGCACTGATAATAATAGTTATAGTGGTATTTTTGCTGCTGCAATGGCTGGATTTTACCACCAATCACGGCGATAAAATACCGGTGCCCGACCTGAGAAAAATGACGCTTACCAAAGCCGGCGAAGCCCTTGAAGGGCAGGACCTGGAATATGTGGTACTTGATACCGTAGATTTTAGGGCAGAATATCCGCCGTATACCATTGTAGAGCAGGATCCTTTGCCTAAGGTAGATGTTAAGGAAGGCCGAAAAATATATGTAAAGGTTAATGCAGGTGGCTACAGCGCTTTAAGACTGCCCGACCTGATACAAAAAACATACAGGCAGGCCATACCTACGCTTAAAGCAATGGGGCTTGAAGAAGGCACTAAAACATACATACCGTACCTTGCTAAAGATGTAGTGCTGGAAATGAGGCAGAATGGTAAAAAACTTAAGGCAGGCGACAAAGTAATGAAAGCCTCTAAAATAGACCTTGTACTGGGCGATGGCAAAACGGGTTACCAGGATGCCGCAGATACCCTTACAAATACGAAAACAAATACCGAAACAAAGGAAGATGACAACTAAGCCGATAGTAGAGCAGGACTCTGATGATGATGAATTGTATGAGCATCACCGCTTTGAAGCAGGTAAGGGCCAACAGCCTTTGCGTGTAGATAAATTTTTAATGAACCTGGTAGAGAATGCTACCCGTAACAAGATACAGCAGGCTGCCGCCGCAGGTAATATTTATGTAAATGATGTTGCTGTAAAATCTAACCATAAGGTAAAATCTAACGATATTGTGCGTGTGCTGTTAGAGCACCCGCCTTATGAATACCTGCTTGAGCCGGAAAATATCCCTATTAACATAGTGTATGAAGACGATTCGTTACTGGTAGTTAATAAAGAGCCGGGAATGGTGGTTCACCCGGGGCATGGTAATTATTCCGGTACGCTGGTTAATGCCCTGGCGTATCACTTTGAGAATCTGCCCATGAACAGCAGCGAGCGCCCGGGACTGGTACACCGTATAGATAAGGATACATCTGGACTATTGGTTATTGCCAAGACAGAGCAGGCCATGAGTTTCCTTACAAAGCAATTTGCCGATAAAACATCTGAACGGGAATATATAGCCATTGTATGGGGAAATATTGATGAAGAGGAAGGTACCATTGAAGGCCATATAGGACGCCATCTTAAAGACCGTATGCAAATGGCTGTCTTTACCGATGAAGAGCAGGGAAGGCACGCCATAACGCATTATAAGGTTATTGAGCGCCTTGGTTATGTAACGCTGGTATCCTGCAGGCTTGAAACAGGCCGTACCCACCAGATACGTGTGCACATGAAACACATAGGTCATACCCTTTTTAACGATGCCCGTTATGGTGGCGACAGGATACTTAAAGGTACTACGTTTACTAAATACAAACAGTTTGTAGAGAACTGCTTTAAAATATTGCCCCGCCAGGCACTGCATGCAAAAACACTTGGTTTTGAGCATCCGGTTACTAAAGAGTTTATGCGATTTGATACCGAGATCCCTGCCGATATGCAGGAATGTATCGAGAAATGGCGGACTTACTCTAAGTCTAATCAGGCAGAGCAGGAAGATTAATAATTTCAAATCCCATAAGTTAACGCTTATGGGATTTTTGTTTAAAATTATGCCTGTATTTTGACCTTATCAGCGATAAGTCAGTATAAGATTAAATTGCCTGTTGTAATTGATTAATTACTCTTTCAAAACTCCTCATCAATAAAGCATTTATTAATCAGGGCACCAACTTTATTGCCTGATGCTACTGCATTAGCTACCGAGCGAAATAATGATAAGCAGTCGCCGGCAGCAAAAATACCGGGTATAGATGTTTCGAGATGTTTTGAAACGCATATAAAACCTTTTTCGGTCATTTCTAATCCTAATTTTTCAGGGATGTCGCATTGCTGCTTAAAGGGTAGCTGGGTGTATATAACTTCGGGATATTCCGGGTAGGTATCGTTAAAATAAATGCCCTTAAGGTTACAGTTTTCCTGATCGAGATAATCAATCTCATTTTGCACCACCATAATATTATGCCGGTTAAGGTTAAGAACTTCATCGGGGCTAAGTGTGCTTGTACCATTGGTGTACAGCGTTAAATTGTCTGTCCAGTGGTTTATAACTTTAGCCAGTTCATAACCCATATCGCCATTGCCCAGTATTGCGGTTTTTTTGCCTTTAGCTTCGTAGCCGTGACAATAGGGGCAATGTAAAATGGTAGTACCCCAGCATTCTGCAAAGCCCGGTATGTTAGGAATGGTATCGGTAACTCCGGTGGAAAATATTATTTTTCGGGTGGTAAATGTTTCATTGTCCTGGGTTATAACCTCAAAGCTGTTTTCTTTGGGTAAAACATCTATAGCAAGCCCATCAAGAAATTGTACAGTGGGGTAGGCCAACACTTGTTCTTTAGATTTATCCCTCAGCGCCTGCGGACTTAACCCATCGTTAGTCAGGAAATTGTGGGCATGAGGGGTTTTCTTGTTACAAGGATTATTACTGTCAATGATAAGCACCCTGCATAACGATCGACCTAACGACATAGCTGCCGATAAGCGTGCATAACTGCCGCCTATAACAATAACATCATATAGTTCCTGCTTTTCCATACTGTAAGCCTAAGCTATAAAGTTATTAAATGGAAAATGCATACAGTTATACTTTAACGTATTGTTATTAACCCGACGGGCTATTGGCACCATCGGGTTTTTAATTATCTCTTTCTTTTTCTCGTTGCCATATAGTTTTCTACAGCATCGGTAGTAGTAAGCCAGTTACGGCCTTCTTTATAGGCATCTATTTTACCCTGTCGTGCTAACAGGCTTATATATTCCTGTCCATAAGGAAATGTTGGCTCTTCTACAAGTTTTGATATTTCCTGGTAATCATAGCTACTACCGGGTAAAGCCGTAATGTATATATTTAATGTCCTTTCTAAAGATTGCGCCATTAACAGCATAAGCTTTTGATAGTTGCCATTATTAGCATTGTTTAGGGCATCATAATATTTTTTACGGTCGTTCTTTAAAATAATGGCAGGTGGAAAACCCTTACGCATTAATAGCAGGTTCATGGCAAGACGTACTGTACGTCCATTACCATCAAAAAATGGGTGTATCCATACAAGCCTGTGGTGAAAAACAGTAGCCAGCTCTATATCATTTAAACCTGATGGATTGTTGTTAATATAATCTATTAGCTCATCCAGTAAATCTGAAACTTTTTGCGCGTTTGGCGGAACAAAATTAGCACCTGCAATCCTCACGCCGGCGTTGCGTAAACGCCCTGCAAAATCATCTTCAATATTTTGCAATACCATTCCATGTAAAGTAAGTATATCAATGCTTCGCATGCTATAATCATCATTTACAAGAGTATATAAGTGATTAATAGCCTTTTCATGGTTTTTGGCTTCAAAATGTTCCCGTAACGATTTGCCTCTTATGGTAACTCCTTCCTGTAGCACCATTTGCGTTTCGCGAAGGTTTAGTGTATTACCCTCTATGCTATTGGAATTGTATGTCCATTCTATATTAATGCTTTCACGTATTTTTAACAGGGCAGCATTAGGCAATGGCCTGTTGTTTATCAGTTCGGCATGCTTTTCATACAGCCTGTCAAATTGGGGCTGCATTTCTTCTCCATATATTAGCTTGGGTGTCCACATTCCACAAAGGTACAAAAACATTTTTTAATATCGGATAGATTAATTTTAAAGCTACCCGATATTAAGGCTTATTCAATAACCATGTCTTTAAGTACTCCCCTGTAAGCTTCAAGTACTTTGCACTTCTCTATAAAGCCATAATAGCGGTCGTCTTTAAGCACTACAAGGTAGTTTACCTGCGCCAGCTCAAATTTCTCCATGATCATTTCAAGGGAGTCTTCCATAAGGGCAACTTCGGCAGGAATGGTCATCATCTCTTCAATTTTACTGTATTTAATTTTGAAGGCACTAAATACAAAATGGCGGATATTATCAAAATCAATAATACCCAACAGTCTTTTTTTATCGTCTATCACTGCAAAATGAGTTTGCTGCGAGTTAGTAAGTATTGCTACAACATCTTCCGGCTTTTGGTTTGCCGAAAATGTCTGCACATCGGTAGTAACCACATTAAGGATATCAATGCTCGAAAGGATGTTTTTATCTTTGTTAGATGTAAAAACCTGGCCCTTATCTACAAGGTGTTTTACCTCCATAGAGTAGGTTTCAAATTGCTTAGACACTGCATAGCTTATAGAAGATACTATCATGAGGGGTAACATAAGGTTATAGCCGCCAGTAATTTCGCCAA
>Ga0247815_10000260_pt1 | contig 42034 bp, 31 predicted proteins | sample UWRJL194509B1_FD_181014 | JGI IMG/M metagenome (GOLD analysis project Ga0247815, IMG submission 181014) | Plant litter microbial communities from Arlington Agricultural Research Station in Wisconsin, United States - UWRJ-L194-509B-1 | ecosystem: Environmental > Terrestrial > Plant litter >...
CTTGGGCTTTACCACGGGCTTCGGCAATGGCCTCGGCAAAATTGGCAAACAAAAGCGTGAACAGCAGCACTATGAATATCACAAAGTTGTAGGCAAAACTACCCTGGCTTTGTTCGCCGGTTAGTATCCAGAGGCAAACAGCAAGCATTACTGCGGTGCCTATCTCTACCGTAAACATGATAGGGTTTTTGATAAGACTTTTAGGATTCAGTTTTATGACCGACTGTTTCAATGCCTCAAGCACCAGTTCTTTCTGGAACAGCGATTTATTTTGGGTTTTCATTTCTGTTATAAATTAAGCAAGTGAAAAATATTCAGCTATAGGGCCAAGTGCCAGGGCAGGGAAGAAGGATAGTGCTGCAATTATGAAAATCACTGCAAAAACCATTAATCCAAAAGTAGAAGTATCGGTTTTTAGCGTACCGGCACTTTCGGGCACGTGCTTCTTAGATGCCAGTATACCTGCTATGGCAATGGGGCCAATGATGGGTAAAAAGCGCGACAGTAAAAGCACAACTCCGGTTGTGATGTTCCACCACGGATTATTATCACCCAGGCCTTCATATCCACTACCGTTATTTGCTGAAGATGATGTAAACTCATATAGTATCTCGCTAAAGCCATGAAAACCGGGATTGTTAAGTGTGCTTGCGCCAAGTTCTGGCAACGCGGTAGACAAAGCTGTTCCACTCAAAATAAGCAGGGTATGCAATAATGCAATAACCATAGCTATTTTCATTTCGCGGGCTTCTATTTTTTTACCGAGGAATTCAGGGGTACGGCCCACCATCAGTCCGCTTATAAATACAGCAAGAATAATAAAGATGTAAAAGTTAAGCAGCCCTACACCGCAGCCACCATAAAAGCAGTTAACCATCATGGCAAGCAACTGCATTAACCCCGATACCGGCATGGCACTATCATGCATAGAATTTACCGATCCTGTAGAGATTACGGTGGTTGCAATACTCCAGAAACCCGATGCCGCTGCACCAAAGCGCACTTCTTTACCCTCTGTAGCACCCATAGAGGTATCAATACCCATTCTCGTTAGCGCAGGGTTGGCGTTCATTTCGGCAATTACTGTTGGCACTGCCAGGAGTAAGAAGCCTATAGTCATTACCCCAAAGATCATGAGGGACAATTTTTTGCGATTCAGGTAAAATCCAAGAGCAAATATCATAGCAAAGGGTACAATCATTTGAGCGGCAAGCTCTACCATATTGGTAAAGTAATTTGGGTTTTCCAGCGGGTGTGCCGAGTTAGCCCCAAAAAAACCGCCACCGTTTGTACCTATATGCTTGATGGCGGTAAAAGCGGCAACCGGACCTGTAGAAACACCTACCGATTCGCCTTGCAGCGTAACCATTTTTTGTTTGCCTTCAAACGTCATTGGGGTGCCGTTAAAAGCTAATAACGCAGCTACTATAATAGATAGAGGCAATAGTATGCGCGTAAGTGATTTTACAAAATACACATAAAAGTTACCCAGTTTTTCTGTAGTGCGTTCTTTAAGTGCGTTAAATAATATTGCGGCTGCGGCAAGCCCCGTGGCTGCCGATACAAACTGCAAAAACATTAAAAATAACTGTCCGAAATAACTTAACCCTGTCTCGCCGCTATAGTGCTGCAGGTTGCAGTTTACTACAAAAGATATTGCGGTGTTAAAGGCAAGATCAGCACTCATGCCGGGGTTATTGTCCGGGTTAAGAGGAAGCCATCCCTGGCACATAAGCACGAACATGCTTAGTAAAAACCATACAAAGTTTATGGTAAGCAGTACCTTAAGGTGCTGTTTCCAACCCATTTCTTCGGCAGGGTTAATTCCGCAAAAGCGGAAAAGTATTTTTTCAATGAGGTTAAAAATACCATCGGTAACCGTTTTTTCGCCCCGATATACACGGGCTATGTATTTGCCCAGCGGTATGGCGAGTGCCATCGTGAGGACAAAGACAATTATAATTCCTAAAATTTCAGTGTTCATGAGTAGGGGTTAAAGATTGAGCCGTTGGGCTAAAATTTTTCGGGTTTTATGAGTACGTAACATATGTATCCAAAAACAAAAATGGCAATAATAAAAAGTGCTGTCATGTTGATTACATTTTATCGAAAAAATCGATCGCTTTAAAACAAAGGGCAAACAGGAGTATACCCGCTGCGGTAAGAATTATTGTGAGTAGCATAACCTTAATTTATTTATACGCCCGATGCGTTTACCTGTTTTACATATTCGGCATGAAGGGTATCCGGGAAAAGTCTTGCAATACTGCAATGGTGCATTTCCATAAAGGTTGAAACCGAGTTTACATAGATGTTACCTATAGCATTTCTTGTTTCGTTACTGCCTGTAGTAAAAAGCAGTTCGGCTATATCAAGGCATTTTTTAGCCCTTCGGATATTACCTTTAATGATAAGGGTAGTGGTTAGGTCGGCAAACTTTTGTGCTTTAGCATAAACGTTTAAAGCTTTGTTTTTCATGGTATAAACATTTTGTGTTTGTACCTGTAAAGCCAATTAGCATGCCCTTATTAAATAGTAACCCTTAGTTGCTTGTATTGCAGTGGTTTGAGTGCTGTTTCAATTTATGCCAAATAAAAAACCCTATCGTTTTGATAGGGTTGATACTTTTAAAACGATATGGTAAGATAGGTTAATGAGTTATGCGGTTTTAACCTGCGAGGTCTTTAAGACCTTTTAGGTTTTATGAGGAGTTTGACATCTACAAGGTTTTGAAAACCTTGCAGGAGACTAATCTCATTAAAATTCATACATTGTAAACTTTGCAACTATGTTACTCAGCAACTTTGTACCCTACTACTGTATTTTATATTCGTCCAGCTTCCTGTAAAGGGTAGTTAGGGCAATGGCAAGCAGGCGCGCAGTTTCGGTTTTATTACCATTAGTATGGTTCATAACCTTCTGGATATGAATTTTTTCGGCGGATGCTAATGAAAATGCAGATAATATTTTAGGTTCACCTGTAGTAATATCCTGTTCTGCGAGCTGCTGCATTTCATACGGCAGGCTTGCAGGGGTTAAGGTGTTGCTGTTCTCTAAAATTACGCTGCGCTCTATAATATTTTTAAGTTCGCGAATGTTACCCGGCCAGTTGTGCAGTTTGAGTATCTGGACAAACTCCGGCGATAAGGCTGTGATTTTTTTATTGGTTTTAAGGCTGAATATCTTTAGAAAGTATTTTGCCAATGGTTCTATATCAGGTACGCGCTGCCTTAAAGATGGTAACTGTATCTGGAAAATAGACAGCCTGTAGTAGAGGTCCTGCCTAAAGTTTCCTGCTTCTATTTCGCGAGCAAAATTGCGGTTGGTAGCTGCAATAATACGAACGTTGACTTTTGTTATTTTACTTTCTCCTACTTTAATGTATTCTCCATTTTCTATTACGCGTAGCAATTTAGCCTGAAGGTCTAAGGGCATTTCGCCCACTTCGTCCAGAAATATGGTGCCATTATGGGCTTCTTCAAACAAGCCTTTTTTATCTTTAGTTGCACCTGTAAATGCTCCTGCTGCATGGCCAAACATTTCACTTTCCAGCAAATCATGGCTAAATGCCGAGCAGTTAATAGCAACAAAGCTTTTATTCTTTCGGTTACCCGATTGGTGTATAGCATTGGCAAACACCTCTTTGCCGGTGCCGGTTTCGCCGGTTAGCAACACCGTAGTATCTATGGGTGCCACTTTTTTAGCAAGCTCTATAGCTTCCTGTATAGCCTTTGATGTGCCTATAATCCCTTCAAAAGAAAATTTAGTTTCTAATTGTGCTTCAAGTTGGGAGACGCGTTGTGTAAGTTCGCTTTTTTCTATAGCGCGATGTATCAGCGGTATAATTTTATTGTTATCATCGCCTTTTACAATATAGTCGAAGGCGCCATTCTTAATCGCTTGTACGCCATCAGGAATATTGCCATAAGCTGTTAGTAAAATAACTTCTGTATGTGGTGCTTTTTGTTTAATAGTAGCGGTAAGGTCTACGCCATTGCCATCGGGTAGCTTAACATCGCATAATACAACATCTATACTGCTTTGTTCCAGTTTTTTTAATCCTGATTTACAGTCGGCTGCCTGGAATACCTCAAACCCTTCAAGGCTTATTATGCGCGCCATGAGGGTTCTCAATTTTTCTTCATCATCAATAATAAGGATTTTTTTCACAGCAAGGTATAAGATTAATGATTGGCAAAGTAGGGCTGCTTGTAGAATGAGCAACGTTAATTAAGCCACAAAGTTATTAAAATTATATGCTGCAAAATGAGGTTGTGCAACTATCAGTTACATAAATTTTGCAAGCCTTTCAAAATCTTCATACTTAACGTTTATATAATCCATTTTTACTACCTGATAATCAAACCCAAAAGTAGATATTACAGGTAAGTGAGTTTCTATGGTTTGTTCTAAAACCTGCCATGCATCATATTCAGTTACAATAGAATCTGATTCTATAAGTAGCACATTTTTATATTGCTGTGCCGTTTGTACGGTTTCTTCAGGTACAAGGGCTTTATCGGCAAGCATTATTATTTGAGCTTTCTTAGATAATACCGCATGGCGGAGTGCCTTAGTAAATTTAGCTGTATTATCAGGCAATGCAAGTTCCTGCCCGCCGGGGATAAGGAATAGGGTTGTTGTAAGAGATTCGGTAGCCACAATATATTTTTTGGGATAGCGAATGTACTCTTAAATCAAATTTTAAATGATACATTTAACGTTATGATAAGTTAAATCTTATGGTAACTATTTTAAGAAATATATTAATACACACACCAATAAATTTTAATTCCCAAGTTTTTATTACCTGGCTAGAGTGTACGTTAATATGCAAAATAGCAAGTGTAAAAAATTAAACAAAAGTTACTAAATTATTATGTAAAGCTTAATTTGTATTTTGTTTAACAGTAATACTTCATATTTAGGACTTATTGTGTTGCGGTTACTTAACAGCCCAATAACCTTTGCCGCCGCCCCGCTTTATAGCTTTGCGCCAATTAACAACACAAATTAATAAATAATGAAACAACTATTACTATTATTTACAGTAATGGTGCTTAGCTATTCTGGCTATGCGCAAAAAAACGGGGTAATTTCGGGCAAGATTACCGACTCAGAAGGCAAGTATTCCCTGCCCGGGGCAACACTTAAAATAGCGGAAGGCAGCCGTTATACAATTTCTAACCAAATTGGTGATTACGAATTTCTTAACATTCCTGCAGGCAGCTACAATGTTGAGGTTATTTATTTAGGTTACCAAACCCAAACCCAGCAGGTAACAGTGGAGGAGGGCAAAAATGCAACTTTAAACTTTGTGCTTAGTGCAGGATCTGAAACTTTGCAGGAAGTTGTCGTGGCAGGCGACAGGCTTAAAGGGCAGGCACGGGCGCTAAACCAGCAAAAGAATAACAGTAATATTACTAACGTAATATCGTCTGACCAGGTGGGGCGTTTTCCTGATGCCAATGTGGGTGATGCGTTAAAGCGTGTTCCGGGTATAACTATGCAAAATGACCAGGGCGAAGCACGTAATATTATTATTCGCGGCCTTGCACCATCATTAAACTCGGTTACTATTAATGGTGACAGGATACCATCTGCAGAAGGCGATAACCGCAATGTACAGATGGACCTTATCCCGTCTGATATGATTGCGACCATACAGGTAAACAAGACGCTAACTCCCGATATGGATGCCGATGCAATAGGCGGATCTGTAAACTTGATTACGCGCGCTACGCCAAACGGAGAGAGAATATCGGCTACACTTGCCGGTGGTTATGGCCCCATAAGGGATAAAGCCATTTACACGGCTGGCCTTGTATATGGTAACCGTTACCTTAATAATAAATTGGGAGTGGTAGTAAGCGGTTCTTATAACAATAACGATTTTGGATCGGATAATGTGGAGGCCGTATGGGTTAAAGACGATTTTAATAATGTATATGTTGAAGAGCAGGATATTAGAAAATATGATGTACAGCGTATTCGCCGCAGTGCCGCAATTGCATTAGATTATAAGTTTAACGATAATAACGCCATATATGCCAATGCCATTTACAACTGGAGAGATGACCGCGAAAACCGTTTTAGAACTACTTATGATGATATTGCACCAGAGTATAATGGAGAAACAATCACCGGTTTTACAGGAAGGGTAAAAAAAGAAACTAAAGGCGGTGTAGATAATAACCGCAATAAAAGCAGGAGGCTGGAAGACCAGCGTGTGCAAAACTACGCATTACGTGGCGAACACCTCTTAAACTCTAAACTGGATCTTGACTGGTCTATGAATTATGCAAAGGCCAGAGAGTTTCGTCCAGGAGAGCGTTACATAGAATTTGAGCAGGAAGGGCTTGCTTTTACACAGGATATTACCGATGCTAAAAAACCACTTATAACAACGGCCGGCGAAGATACGGCATCTTTTGAACAATCGGGGCTTACAGAAAACAGGGATAATACAGAAGAAACAGAGTTTGGCGCGAGAGTAAATATACGTTTTCCGTTATCTGCCATTGAGGGTCAAAAAGGACGTTTAAGAACAGGTTTACGCCTTAGGATAAAAGACAAAAGCAGGGATAATATATTTTATTCTTACGAGCCCACAAGCGATGTAACCCTTGCAGGTGTACCTACAAGTTATTTTGGTGGTAATGGTTTTAATCCAGGTAGTAAATATGTACCGGGCATTTTTGCATCGGCAAATTATTTAGGAAATCTTGACCTTAATAACCCGGCTCTTTTTGAAAGCGAACTTGATCCATCAGAATATTTGGCGGTAAACTATAAAGCTAAAGAAAACATTTATGCAGGCTACGTGCGCTGGGACCAGGATTTTAACAGTAAACTGTCTATGATAGTGGGTGTACGTTTAGAAAATACACATATAGACTACACCGGCAACAGGGTTCTGGATGAAGAAGAGCTTGAAGGCCAGATAAACAATACCAACTCTTACACTAATGTATTGCCAGGCATATCGTTTAAGTATGATGTTAACCAGGATTTTATACTTAGGGCTGCTGCCACTACAGCACTTGCAAGGCCGGATTATTATGCACTTGCACCTTACGTAAATAATATTGCTGCCGACTCTGAAATTATTGCAGGTAACCCTGAACTTGATGCTACATACTCTTATAATTTTGACCTGATGGCTGAGTATTATTTTAAATCTGTAGGATTAGTATCGGGTGGGGCGTTTTATAAAAACCTGAATAACTTTATATACACATATAGTAATAACCAGTATTCTACATCCGATTTTGCAGCCGATTTCCCTGGCCAGAGTAACCCTGTGCCGGCCGGAGAAGAATGGACATTTATACAATCAAGAAACGGCGATAATGTAGATGTTTATGGTTTTGAGGTAGCTTTTCAGCGTCAGCTTGATTTCCTTCCCGGCTTTTTAAAACATTTTGGTATTTATACTAACTATACTTTTACCGATAGTAAAGCTAAAGGCATAGCCGATGAAGATGGTAACGAAAGAAAAAATGTAAGCCTTCCCGGTACGGCTCCACACATGTTTAACGGTTCATTATTTTGGGATAATAATAAATTTTCGGCAAGGGCATCAGTTAACTTTGCTGCAGCCTATCTTGACGAATTAGGGTCGGAAGAATTTAATGACAGTTATTATGATAAACAGGTTTTTCTTGATGTAAACGCATCTTATAAAATTACAAAGAACCTTCGTGTTTTTGCCGAAGCTACAAACCTTACTAACCAGCCTTTACGCTATTACCAAGGTATATCTTCGAGAACAAAACAAATGGAATATTATCAGTCCCGCTTTAACCTGGGTCTTAAGTTCGACTTTTAATTGTCATTGAAAATTTTTGCAACAGGCAGGATGCTTAGCATCCTGCCATTGCTTTATAAAATAATTTAAAATAAACGCACCATGCGCATTGTAAAAATATCTGTATTAATGCTAAGCACTTTTTTTATATCGTGCAGCGGCAGCAGGCTGGCTCCCATTAGGCCAGATGCCATAAAACCCACTATAGTAACACAGCCCACACCTCATGATACTGATGATCCTGCAATATGGATTAATCCTGCAGACGCTTCTAAAAGCCTTGTGATAGGTACAGATAAGGATACCGATGGGGGTTTGTATGTATACGATCTTGAAGGTAAGATTATAAAGAGGAGTATAACGCTTAAAAGGCCAAACAATGTAGATATTGCTTACGGGCTTTTAATAAATGGCAGGAAAACGGATATTGCCGTAACTACCGAGCGCGAAACCAATAGAATAAGAATATTCAGCCTGCCGGATATGGAGCCTGTTGATAATGGTGGAATTGATGTGTTTTTAGGCGAAGAACAAAGAGATCCTATGGGAGTGGCATTATACACACGCCCGGAAGATAAAGCTATTTTTGCCATTGTTGGCAGAAAAACAGGCCCGTCTGATGCTTATTTATGGCAATATAAATTATCTGATAGTGGTAACGGGTCTGTAACTGCAACTGTAGTAAGAAAGTTTGGTTCTTTTAGCGGTAAAAAAGAAATTGAGGCTATAGCAGTAGATAACGAACTGGGCTATGTATATTTTTGTGATGAGCAGGAGGGAATAAAGAAGTATATGGCAAATCCTGATGCGAATAATGATAAGCAGTTGGCACATTTTGGTAAAGAAGGCTTTAAAGCCGATCATGAAGGTATAGCCATTTACAAAACATCTGCAACGGCAGGATATATTTTAGTATCTAACCAGCAGGCAAATACTTTTATGGTATACCCAAGGGAAGGTACTAATGGTAACGCAAACAACTATCCTTTACTGGCCGAGATTCCTACATCTACAATTGAGTGCGATGGGGCAGATGCTACTAATGTAAGTTTGGGCGGTAAATTTCCTAAAGGCATGTTTGTAGCAATGAGCAATGGTATGACCTTTCATTTTTATGACTGGAATGTGGTACAGCAAAGAATAGACGCACAAAAAAAATAATGCAGCTGTAATTGTTTGTAAATAATTAAAATACAAAATAGCCCCTGTAAAATTTACAAGGGCTATTTTTTAATATAATCTACGAGTACAGCCCTGGGCTATTCTTTATTTACTTTAGTGGCATCCGGGTTATTATTTAATTATAATGGCTTATTGCGTACACCCTCTCTGTAGTTTACCTTTAAAAATTTGATGCCTTTTCACAACACAAAATTATTTTTCTTACTTTTGTACTTCTAATTATCTGCAACAACCGTATGTGAATAGCATATTTTTTTAGTCTTTAAATTAACCGGGCCGGGTATTAAACCTGATGGCCTGATTTATTAATACTTTAAAAATATACTATGCTGAATATTCAGGATATTACATACATGCACCCTAATAAGGATGTGCTTTTTTCGGGCATTAGCCTCACTGTCAATAAACAAAATAAAATTGCATTAACAGGTAATAATGGCGTAGGCAAGTCGGTCATGTTACAATTACTTGCCGGTAAGTTAGTACCTACATTGGGTATCATTACCACGAGTTCTCAACCTTATTATGTACCGCAATTAACTAATAAATATGATGCATGCACGGTTGCACAGTCATTAGGATTAGACAAAAAGCTAAACGCACTACATAAAATTATTGCCGGTAATGGTAATGAAGATGATTATATAGTGTTAGACGACGACTGGTCTTTAGAGGAACGCATAAATGAAGCTTTTAATTACTGGTCTTTAGGAAGCATTAAGCCTAATGACATAATGGAAAATCTTAGCGGTGGACAAAAAACGAAGGCTTTTTTAGCAGGCATTCAAATTTATAAGCCCGAAATTGTATTGCTCGACGAACCCAGTAATCATCTTGATGCCGAAGGCAGAAAATTGCTTTATGATTATATAGTTACTACAAAAAATACTCTTGTTGTAGTGAGCCATGACCGTACCTTGCTTAATTTACTTAATACCGTTTGCGAATTAAGCCCTAAAGGCTTAAAAACGTATGGTGGTAATTATGAGTTTTATAAACAGCAGAAACAAATAGAAACGGAGGCGCTTAACTATAACATACAAAATAGGGAAAAAGAATTGCGCAAAGCCAGAGAAACAGAAAGGGAAACTATAGAGCGGCAAAATAAGCTTGATGCCCGTGGCAAAAAAAAGCAGGAAAAAGCCGGTTTGCCAACTATTGCCATGAAAACGTTTAAAAATAATGCCGAGAAAAGTACTGCCCGTGTTAAAGATGTGCATACTGAAAAAATAGGTTCTATTACAGAATCGTTGAACTTGCTGAGATTAGACGTGAACGGGATTGATAAAATTAAACTGGATCTTGATAACTCTATGCTACACAAGGGAAAAGAGCTTATAATCGCAAAGGGAATTAACTTTAGCTATAATGGTAATTCTCTTTGGGATAATTCTTTAAGCTTCATGATAAATAGTGGAGAACGTATTGTAATCAAGGGTGCTAATGGTAAAGGAAAAACTACGCTTATTAAAATAATATTGGGTGTAGTTAACCCTACGCGGGGCCAGATTTCCGATTTAACTATACCATCTGTTTATATAGACCAGGACTACTCATTAATAAATGATAACCTTAGTGTTTACGAGCAGGCACAAAGTTTTAATACAGGTATTTTACAGGAGCATGATATTAAGATGCGGCTAAACAGGTTTTTATTTTCTCAGGAATATTGGGATAAATCCTGTGCTGTACTAAGTGGAGGCGAAAAAATGCGCTTGTTACTTTGCTGCATTACGATAAGCAATCAGGCTCCCGATCTTATTATACTTGATGAACCCACTAATAATCTTGATCTTGTTAATATAACTATATTAACAAATGCCATAAAAGAGTATAAGGGCACACTAATAGTTGTCTCTCACGATACCGTTTTTTTAGAAGAAATAGGTGTTGAGAGAGAAATTATTTTACAATAATTAATTACAGGATACTTAGTGAATAAGATCAGTAACAATCACTAAGTATCTGGTTTTTATTTTTATAATACATAATATCATTGCCGTTTTTTTCAAGGCAAATAGTAGTAAGAGTAGCTTCTACATCGCGCTGCATAGCAAGGGATCCACATAACATTACACACCCTCCATTTGCCAATAGATTAGCAAAAAACAAGCTGTCCCTGATAATTAAATCCATTACATAGAGTGGATTATCTTCTCTCGAAAATGCGATGTGGAATTTTGTAAGCTGTTGTTTTTTTATTTTCTCTAAGGCAAATTTTTGGTAATGCTTTGTAATTGTTGTTTCTTTTCTAAAACCGGTATATAAATGAATTTCAGCTTTATTATTTTGTTCTATCATTCCAAGAAAAGGCGCTATACCGGTACCATTAGCAATCATAACTATTAAAGGAACTTTTTTAGGAAAATGAAAGGACTTGTTACTAAATATTCCTGCTTTAATAACATCTCCGGGTTTGAGGTTGTAAAGATATCCCGACCCAAAGCCCGATGGATAATGCTTTACCACAAGTTGTATATTCCCGTTACTCCTGCCAATGGAATACAGTCGTTCCCTGCCATCATTATCAGGATAAACGGCAAGCAAATCGCCCGATGTAAATTTTGCACGCATGCCCGGCCTGAGTGTAAGTATAAAAGTTTCATCAGTATCAGGTATGGCAATTTTGTCAACGACCATCATTTTTTGCAGGCCTGCAGGCTTCTGGCTGTATAATGCGGGAGTTGTAGATAATGGCAACCCGCTTTTTTGGCTCCACGCTTTTACCCATTCGGTAAATTGCTCAGGCGATTTATCATCTACGGTATGCAGGTTTAAAAAAGGCACCGCCCAGTTTTGTGCAGATAGTTGTGCATCAATATCTATTGCATAACCACAAAAATCAGGGTAAGACTTCGATCCAAAACCTACTACAGAAATATTTACCGATTTATTTTGGGGATATTTTTCTATTAAAGCCGCTACTTTACCGGCGTTAGATGGCGCATTGCCCAAACCATATGTAGATGTAAATATGATAATATGTTCGGCCTCGGGGAAAACAGCGTAGTTATTTAACTCTGCTATATATGACTTTTTTTTGTGAGCAAGTAGCTGTTTATGTACAGTGTTTGCAAAACGCAGGGTGCTGCCATTTTCAGATCCAACCAATAGTATATACCTGCTTTCAGATGGCTTGAGTTTATTTTTAATGCGTGTAGCCCTGCGCTTTAAAGTCATTGTGAAGCCGGAATAAATAAAGAACAGGATATTTAAAGATGCGATGGTTAAAATAATTGCCCAAACCGCACTTGCCTGCCCGGTATGCAGGTCGAGGCTTAAAGCTGCGAGTAACGAGGTAGAGGAGTAGGGTATTTCGCTTAAAACCTTACCCGTAAACTGGTCTGCAACTATTTCCCGGTCATTTAATTTTAAGGTGTAATGCTCTTCTGGGTCATCATCTATAAATGGGAATTCTATTTTTTGAACATCAGCCAGTTTTACGCCTCTGAATGCAGGAAAATCGGCAATATTTATTTTTTGTGGTAACTCTTCAAATATTTCCTCATCAATTTTATGGATTATTTTCTGCTCAGGAAAAAGATGGAATCTCTCCATAGATAAATATGTACCGCTTATGGCAATAATCAGAATAGGTATAAGCATCAACCTGCCTAAAACTACATGATAGTATTGTGCAAAATAATCTTTTATAATTTTAGCAAAAAATCGTCTTAATCCACGCTGCCTCTGTATAATAAGTATACTGCCTGTAAGTGCAATAAGCAATAGTAAAAAGGCAGTTATGCCCACAAATAACCGCCCGGCATCATGTAAAAAAAGCGATCTGTGCAAGGAGGTAATCCATTGTATAAATTCACTTTTCTTTTGTGGTGTGCCTAATATTTTACCGGTACGGGCATTAATGTAAGCATTAATAGTATTGCCATCATTATCTGTTCCCTGTAACGTTACAAACTGGTTATTATCTACAGTAAGTTCTGTTATTTCAGGATATTCTTTACGCAGTACAGTTATAATGTCAGTAAGCAGTATCTCATTAAAATCTTGTATCCTGTAAGGAGGTGTTTTTTCGTACGCTGCACTAATACCAAGTATGGCACCGGTTATAGATGCCGATGCCAAAAATAAGAAGGAAAATATAGCCAATGCTAAATGTGCATAGCGCCAAACAGATAACGTCATTATACTATGGTAAGTTTACCAACTACTGGATCTTGCTGAATTTTACATACCTTATATAACCTGTGCCCTCTGCCTTTGCAGAAAGGCCTTCGGTTGTAAGCGGTATTTCAAGATCGTTTACATAATATTTCTGGTCTTCAACAGCGGTTTCAAAACGCAGCTTGTAACCCTTATTAAGCTTAGATTCATCGAGCTCTATAGTCGTTACACTACGGTCGCCACCGGTAACAGATGCTCCGGTAATGGCAGTTATATTTGCCGGTTTTTTAGAGTAATATTTATGCCATTCTTTTAAGGTATTGTACCATTTTTTATCGTCGCCCATTACATAAAGAGTCTTTTCATAAGTTCCCTGCGGATTTATAAGAGATACTACTATATAAGCACCGTCGCCCATATAGTTAGACATTTGCAGCAGGCATTTATATTTGCCGGTTTGGGCAGTTGCCTGAAAAGATATAAGGGATATGGCAATTGCCATAAAAAATAATTTAAAAGCTGGTTTCATAGTATTATTTTAAAAAGTCGACAGACACTTTACTATTGGTTAAAAACTCATTTTCTTTCGCCAGAGAGTAGGCTGTTTCATCAAACTCGGTCGTGATGTCTTTCTTAGCACCTACAGAAAGCAGATACCTTAAAATAGCATCATCTTTAGATAACATAGCTGCTTTATGTAGCGCCGTAAGGCTTTCTTTGTTTTTAGCATTTATATCTACCTTAAGGTCAGCTATTTTTTTAAGTAATGTAATATCATTTTTAGCTATGGCAACATGATAAAGAGTACTGCCATCTTTTTGTGTTGCAGCAAAGTTTAGGCCTTTATCCTGTAATGTTTTCATTTTATCATTAAAATCGTCCCTCTTTGGGTCTGTACCTGCTTGTGGCCTGTACGATTGTATAAGGTAATAGGCAAGGTTGTTGCCATCTTTATCTTTAGTGTTTACATCTGCTCCGTTCTTTAAAAGTAGTGTTGCCACATCTGCCGAACCGCTTTTAACAGCCATTGTTAAAGCTGATTCTCCTTTAGTATTTACGGCATTTATGTTTTTAACCTTAGGTAGAAGCTGTTCTATTACAGCAACATCCTTACCGGCGGCAGCATTCATTAGTGCTGTGTTTCCTTCGCTATTTGCTTTATTTACATCAACACCTTTTGCTAAAAAGTAAGATATAATTTCTGCCTGGTTTGGCTTACGGACTAACGAGTGTAAAACCGTTTCACCTTCTTTAGATATAGCTGTTGGCTTTAATTTTAAGTCATCAACAAGATATTTATAAACCTCAATAGTATTAGCACCACGACGTGTACCCTGCGTTGCAATAAGTAAAGCATTGTCGTTGTATTTAACACCTTTTTCAATAAGTGTTTTTAGCAGCGCAATATTACCACCCCTTGCAGCATAGTTAAACGCAGTATTGCCATTATTGTCTACATCCTTAACCGACAACCCTTTTGTTATAAGATAATTAGTAAGAGTAAGATCCTTATCGTTAGCAATCGCTAAAAGTAACAGGTTAGCACCATCTTTATATTTCTTTTTAGGATCGAGGCCTGCCTTAAAAAACGATTCGTAAATGTTAACATTAGCCTGGCCATTACCGGCTGCAAAAACCGCTGGGGTTGTATCATGGCTGTCTAATAAATTAATATCAGAACCCTTTGCAATAAGGTAATCTACAATTTCTATATTACCTCTAAAAGCGGCCCAGTGGAGGTATATGCGTGCATCGTGTGTAACTTTAGCTATACCGTTGCCATCAAGTTCTACTAAGTATTTAATTGTGGCATTTGGAGCGTCGTTATTTATGGCAAGGGTTGTGGCATCAAATGACATAGGGTTAAAAGCTGTGGCGCTGTTGCCTTTCGCAATTTCTGCCTTAACCGCAGCAACATCCGGTTTAGATTTCCAAAAATCCTGGTCTAATAAAGTGTTTTTTTGTTGTGCACTAAGTATAAATGATACCAGTGTAAACGATAGCAGGAATATTTTTTTCATGTTTATTTAAACTTAATAAAAATTAAAAATGTTTTAAAACGCCCGCAAGATAAGGAAGATAGCCCGTATTGTAAAGGAATATTCTGAAATTAAATCAGTTAAAAGCCTACATTAGAAAATCACGCATCTTATAGATTTAGATTACAGTTATTTACTAAATTCATTCTAATCTTGCCTAAAATAATAATAATGAGTATGTATAATCCAATTGATATTAGGTTGTAATAAAAAGTTTAATTTTTAGTGTTTTTAAAAATAACTTTGCTATGTTTGCAATTCACGATTACAAAAAGATGCAATTTCAAATTACGCTATGTACAGTATGCTGCTGCCCAACTAAGGGGATGCGCTTGCTGTGGTGTAAATTGTAATTAAAATACAATATATTAGCAAACCTCCCTAAGCAATTGGGGAGGTTTTTTTTATTTAATGCATTTCAGTAAAACAAATTGAACACAAAAAATACTATATCTATATTATTAACTCCGGCAGTATGTTGCTGCGCAGTATGTTGTTTGCAAAATCTTGCAAGAGGACGTCCTGCCTGCTATTTGCCGTAAAAAGCAATAGTATACAATCGTTAGCCTCTTGATTTTTCACGGGGCTTTTTTTATGTCTAAAACTATCTACAATTTATAATACAACTACAATGAGTTTACTACACACAGGTAAGGTAATATTAGCCGGGGCAGGCCCCGGCGACCCCGATTTAATTAGCGTTAAGGCGTTGAAATATATACAAACCGCCGATGTTATTTTAACCGACAGGCTGGTTTCTCCTATACTAATTGAAGATAATGCCCGCCCCGATGCCCAGGTTATTTATGTAGGCAAGCAATGCTCTAAAGGCATACACACTCCGCAGGAAGACATTAACAGCCTTATTGTAGAGCTTGCCCTGCAAGGCAAGTTGGTACTACGCTTAAAAGGTGGCGATGCCTCTTTATTCTCGAATATTCTTGATGAGCTCGAAGTACTTAAGGCCAACCATATAGCTTACGAAATTGTTCCCGGTATATCGGCAGCGTTTGGTGCCGCTGCTTATACGGGTATCCCTTTAACAGCCCGCGAACATTCGAGGGGAGTAAGGTTCCTAACACTTTTCGATCTAAAATCGGTTTCCATTAGCCAGTGGCGCGACTGGGCCGAGACTGACGATACTTTGGTGTACTATATGAGCGGGCAACGCCTTGTAGTATTGGCACAAAAACTCGCTGCTTTCGGGATAGATAAAACAAAAGGTATTGCCGTTGTGCAGCAGGCAACAACGCCATACCAAAAAACTACCGTGCTAACATTTAACGAGTTTACAGAGCAGGGACTACCGGAGTTTGAATACGTACCAACACTTATAATTATAGGTAATGTGGTAAACCTGCACAAGGAGTATTCCTGGTTTAAGGAGGGGGCAACAAAGCAATCTTATTTTGATAATCATAAATCTAACTACAAAAATGCTATCTGAAAGTAAATTACAGTTGCTGCAACAAGTGGCACACAATGCCACTAAGGAAGAAATTATATGGGCAAAAGGCTACCTCTCCGGTTATCTTGATGCCAATAGTGGCACATTGCAGCCCCAGCAGGTTATTACGCAGGCTTTAACAGTAAAACCCACCATTATTTATGGTACCGAGACGGGAAATTCTAAAAAAGTGGCCTCGCAATTATTAACAAACTTTAAAAAGAATAAGATAAATGCTAAGAGCGCAGATGTTTTTCAGTACGACATAACAAAGCTGGAAAAAGAAACCTTTGCTCTGTTTGTAATGAGCACACAGGGAGAAGGGGAGTTCCCTCAAAATGCTGTTGCTTTTTATGAGAAATTAAAAACATCCACATTAAATTTAGGTAATCTTAAATATGCGGTGCTTGGCCTGGGTGATACTTCCTACCCTTTATACTGTTATGCTGCTGAGTTATTGGATGAAACCCTTGCAAAACTTGGTGCTCAGAGAGTTCTACCGCTTGTAAAAGCTGATGTAGATTATGCCTATGTTGTAACAGACTGGGAAAAAAGCCTTAATGATTATTTTATAGACAGTAGTAATGGACCATTAGTAAATGTTAATGCAGTAAAACCAGCGAACACATCTTACAAGAAAAATTATACAGGTATTATAAGCCACAAAGTTGTGCTTAATGACAGGGGATCTAACAAAGAAACTTACCATATTGAAATTACAACCGATGAAGTTGCCGATTACGAGCCGGGAGATGCTTTAGGCATTTTTGCCCGTAATGATGAACACAATATACAACAAGTACTTTCTTATTTTAAAGAAGATGGCAGCAGGCTTTTAACCTTAAAAGATAGTACTCAAACGGTACATAAATGGCTTGGCGAACGGAATATAAAAGGACTGAGCAAACGTAGCATTACCCAGATAACCGACTTGTTACAAACTACTTACAATGCAGAAAAAGCCGACCTAATTGATATATTAAGTATTATTGAAATTCCGGCAACGGTATCTATAGATAATTTGATCGAAATTTTATTGCCCATTGCTCCACGGTTATATTCAATATCCTCTTCGGCAGATGCACATGAGGGGCAGGTGCACGTAACCGTAACGCTTGACACTTTTAAAGTAAAAGACACTTTAAAAACCGGATTGGCATCGCATTTTTTGGCACATTATCCTATAGGGACTACCATAGAATTTTATATTCATAAAAACAACAACTTCAGGCTTCCTCATGATGATACCGATATTATTATGATAGGCCCCGGCACAGGGATAGCGCCCTTCAGGAGTTTTTTATCGCACCGCGATGCCACGGGAGCCAATGGTAAGAACTGGCTGTTTTTTGGCGAACAACATTTTGTACTTGACTTTTATTACCAAACCGAAATTCAGGAATGGATTACTACAGGGGTACTTACAAAATTTGATGTGGCATTTTCTCGTGACCAAGAGCATAAAATTTATGTACAGGACCGTATTAAAGAAAAAGCTGTTGAGTTTAACGAATGGCTGCAAAATGGCGCCAGCCTTTACATTTGTGGGCAAAAACACCCTATGGGTACCGATGTGGAGAATACTATTACAGAGGTTATTTCAGCAGCAAGAGGTATAAGTTTAGATGCTGCAAGGCAAGTGCTTGCCGAATTGGAAGAGCAGGGCAGGTACCAAAAAGACGTGTATTAAAAAGAAGATTAAAGATTTAAATATTAAAGTTATGAGTGAGAAATTATCACACGTAGAAACTATAAAAACTAATAGCGATGGCCTTCGCGGCACGCTAAAAGAAAGCCTTAATGATAACCATACCGGTGGCCTGCGGGCTGACGATGAAGTATTGGTAAAATTTCATGGTATGTATGTGCAGGATGACCGTGACCGCCGCGCAGAACGTGCCGAAAAAAAACTGGATAAACTGTACTCTTTTATGCTGCGTCTGCGCATACCCGGTGGTATTATTAATGCCGACCAATGGCTTGCTACCCATGCAATATCTGAACAATATGGCACAGGGACTTTAAAAATTACTACCCGCCAAACGCTGCAACTACATGGATTACTTAAACACCAGTTGCGGCCAACGATACAGGCTTTTAATCTTGCTGAACTGGACTCTATTGCTGCCTGCGGCGACGTTAACCGTAATGTTATTACAAGCGCGCATCCGCAGGTATCGCCATTACACCAGCAGGTGTATGAGTATGCCGATAAGATATCGGAACTGTTGCTGCCTAAAACAAATTCGTATTACGAAATTTGGATTGATGGCGAAAAGATATACGAACGCTCTCAGGAGGCCGACCCTTTGTATCAGGACCGTTACCTGCCCCGCAAATTTAAAATTGCAATAGCCATACCACCCAGTAATGATGTAGATGTTTTTGCTAACGATCTTGGACTCATTGCCATTATAGAAAACAATGAGCTTAAAGGTTTTAATATAGTTGTTGGCGGTGGTATGGCGACAACGCATGGTAATCCTGATACGTATTCCCGCCTGGGTACGGTACTCGGATTTACAGATACCGAGGAGAAAACGCTCAAAGCAGTGTATGAAGTAGCTACTATTCAGCGCGACTTTGGCAACCGGAGCGACCGCAAGTTTTCACGCCTTAAATATACTATAGATAAAATGACGGTTGAAGGTTTTAAAACTGAACTGGAAGACCGCATTGGTTTTGCCTTAGAGCCTGAAAAACCATACACATTTACAGAACGAACCGACCGTTATGGCTGGCAGCAAAACTATGAAGGCAAATGGTATTACACATTGTTTGTAGAAAATGGTGTGGTAAAGCCTTATCAAAAACAATTGCTCTATGAAGTGGCAAAACTTAGAGTTTCCAACTTTATTTTTACAGGCAATCAAAACCTTATATTAGGAGAGATAGCTTCCGAAAATAAGCCAATTATAGAAGCGCTTATTGCCAAATACGGAATAGAAGATAAAGACAGTGCCCTGCGTAAAAACTCTATGGCGTGTGTGGCATTGCCTACCTGTCCGCTTGCATTGGCGGAAGCACAAAGGTATTTACCTGAACTGGTTACTAAAATAGAACCTTACTTAGAAAAATATAATTTACAGAACGAAGAAATTGTAATACGCATGACCGGCTGTCCCAACGGTTGCGGCCGCCCTTATGTAGCCGAATTAGGTTTTGTAGGTACAGGGCCCGGGCAGTATAACTTTATGCTGGGTGGCGACCGTTTTGGCGAAAGGCTTAATAAAATTTACAAGGAAAAACTAAACGAAGAAGAGATACTTGCCGAAGTAGACACATTACTCTACCTGTATGTAAACGAACGTGTACCGGGTGAAACGCTGGGCGATTTTGGACATCGCAAATTTTTTGCCGGTGTTAATTAAACAAATATAATTATGAGCAATACGCTGTTCCCGGTTTTTTTAAAGACAGAAAAAGTCCGTTTTTTAATTGTAGGCGGCGGTAACATAGGCCTCGAAAAAACACAAACGCTCTTAAAGCAGAATCCGGAGGTAGCCATAACTATTGTGGCCGCTTCTATTTTGCCGGAGCTTGGGGAGGTTATTAAAAAGTTTACGAATATTACCAGTTTTGAAAGGCTCTTTGAAAAGGAAGATATAAACAACGCCGATTTTGTGATAGCGGCTACTAATGATAGGGCACTTAACGCATCTGTAAAAAAGTTTGCCAATGACAGGAATATCCTTGTAAATGCTGCCGACCAGCCTGAATTGTGTGATTTTTACCTTGGGTCTATTGTAAATAAGGGCAGTTTGAAGATTGCGATATCTACAAACGGCAAATCGCCGGTACTGGCACGACGTATGCGTGAACATCTTGAAGAAGCAATACCCGAAAACATTAACGACAGTATAGATAACCTTAACGCTTTTAGGAATAGCCATAAGGGTAATTTTCAGGAAAAAGTAGCCGACCTAAATCGCATTACACAAAATTTATCGGCTACCACAGCGCCTAAAAAAGCGCGTAACTATCAAAGGTTGGTGTTAGAGATATCTATATTATTTATAGTATTCTTTGTAGGTTACGGAATTTCTACGGTGCTTTCTTTTTCTGAATTTACCGGATATGTAAATAATATACCTGCAGAGTTTTACGCAATGTTACTCGTAGGTTTTAGTGCCCAATTAGTAGATGGAGCGCTTGGCCTTGGCTATGGTGTTACCTGTGCTGTAAGCATGATGCTTTTTGGGGTAAACCTGCCTGCCATTAGCGGAAGCATACATACTGCCGAAATGTTCTCGAGCGGGGTAAGTGGCTACTCGCATTATAAATTTGGCAACGTAAATAAGCGGTTGTTTTTATGGCTCGTAATACCCGGAGTTGCGGGTGCTTTTTTAGGGGCAACACTCTTAATCTACCTGGGTAATATGTATGAGGCAATAACTTATGGATTACTATCCGTATATACCATGTTTATTGGTGTCAGGCTTATAGTAGTCGCTTTTAAAAAATCTAAGGTAAAAAAGAAGGTTGAGAATGCGGGTTTTCTTGGCTTTGCAGGAGGTTTTCTTGATGCTTTTAGCGGCGGTGGCTGGGGGCCAATTGTAACATCATCATTATTAGCAAAGGGAAGGAAATCCCGTTATGTGGTAGGAACGGTAAGCCTCGCCGAATTTTTTGTAACCTTAACTGCAGCCATTACATTTTTCGCATCGCTTGGGGTTAGCCATTGGTATATAATTGTAGGATTAGTAATAGGTGGTACTATAGCCGCACCATTTGCGGCAAAGCTGGCAGGAAGGCTGCCGCAAAAGGCTGCGTTGCTGGCGGTTGCTGCACTGGTGATAGTTTTTAGTATACGCATCTTTTTGAAAGTGATTTAAAATTGTAAACAATTTACTTTCTAAAAATCAAATTGATATAATTAAAGTGATTAAACATAACGTTATTAGCTATAAGAGCGATATATTTACCAAATAAAATGAATTAAATATGAGTATTTTAGAATTTGATGATAAAGATGACAAAGAAACTGGTAAAGGATTTTATGATACTTTAAAAAATTATGCTAATGATTCGGCAAACGATAAACTTGCCAAAGAAAAAGAACAGAAAGCAAAAGATGCCAAGAAAGAAGTAAAATAGATCGATACAATTTTAAAGTCTAAAAAGTAGTATTTTTGGTACTTCAAATTACGATTGATTGAGAACTTCTGTTACATTTACCATACAAGACACTAACCACTTCAAACAACAGTTGTTGCAATGGGCACAGCAGTTTCGCGAAGTGGTTTTTTTAGATAGTAATAATTATGAGCAGCGTTACACCAGTTATGATGCTGTTCTTGCAGTAGACGCATTAACCTCTGTTCAAACAGATTATCTAAAAGCGTTTGAAGATTTAAATACCTATCAGCAAACTACTAAAGACTGGTTGTTTGGCTACCTTTCTTACGACCTTAAAAATGACACCGAGGTTTTATACTCCGCTAATAATGATGGCCTATGTTTTCCGGATCTGTTTTTCTTTCAGCCTAAAAAGCTTTTTTTACTTAAGGGCAATCAGCTCGATGTATGCTATTTAAATATGTGCGATGATGAGATTGATGCGGATATTAAAGAAATTAAGAATTTGGAATTACGAATTACGCAAGTCGCAATTCGTAATTCTAAATTCGTAATTAAACAAAGGATTTCAAAAGAAAGTTATCTTAATAAAGCGCAGCAAATGCTGGATCATATTTATCGTGGCGATATTTATGAGGCAAATTTTTGTATGGAATTTTATGTAGAGGACGTCGTTATAAATCCTCTCGAAACATATACGAAGTTAAATGCTATTTCTGAACCACCGTTTGCCGCTTACTTTAAAAATCATAAAAATTATTTGTTGTGCGCTTCGCCCGAAAGGTACATCAGGAAAGACGGAACTAAAATTATATCCCAGCCTATAAAAGGCACATCTAAAAGAAGTATCGATAGCATTGAAGATGAGGCTATAAAACAAGAACTGTCGATAAACGAAAAAGAACGGTCTGAAAATATAATGATCGTTGATTTAGTGCGTAATGATTTATCGCACACCGCCGAAAAGGCATCTGTAAAAGTAGAAGAACTTTGCGGTGCCTATACTTTTAAGCAGGTACATCACTTAGTTTCTACAGTGGTATCGAATGTTGCCCATGAACATTCTCCCGTAGATGTTATAAAATCAACGTTTCCTATGGGCAGTATGACGGGGGCTCCAAAGATATCTGCTATGAAAATCATTGAAGACCTTGAAGAAACCAGGCGCGGACTTTACAGCGGCGCAGTAGGCTACTTTACACCCTATGGCGACTTTGATTTTAATGTGGTTATTCGCAGCATTCTTTATAATGAATCAAATAAATATGTGTCATTCTCTGTAGGTAGTGCCATTACGGCAGAGGCAAAGCCGGAAAGTGAGTATGATGAGTGCCTTCTTAAAGCCGGGGCGATGAGGAGTGTTTTAGAGAAGGCATAAGGGAAGGGTTACATCAAAAATTATTACCTTTGGAAATGCTTTCTAAACTACAGTCTCATATATCAAGTAATCTCCCTTTTCTTAAAGAAAAAAAGCTCCTTCTTGCCGTTAGCGGTGGAATAGACAGTATGGTTTTGGTACACCTTTTTCAGGAACTTGGGCATGATATTGCTATAGCACATTGCAACTTTAACCTTAGGGGGGAAGAGAGTAATGGCGATGAACAATTTATTAGAGACTATGCTAATAAAAATAATATAAAAATATTTGTAACTAACTTTGATACAAAACGTTTTGCCGAAGATGCTAAACTATCCATTCAAATAGCGGCAAGGCAATTGCGTTACTCCTGGTTTACCGAATTGCTGCAAGAAAATGATTTAGACCACCTGCTTACTGCACATCATCTTGATGATTCTGTTGAAACATTTTTAATAAATTTTACGCGTGGTACCGGCCTTGAAGGTTTAACGGGCATTCCTCAAATTAACGATACAACAGTACGCCCCTTACTGCCCTTTACACGTGCTGAGATAGAGGCCTATGTACAGGAAAATAATATTCAATGGCGGGAAGACAGCAGTAATGCGTCTAATAAATACCTGCGCAATAAGCTAAGGCATAATGTGGTTCCGGTTTTAAAAGAGCTAAACCCATCTTTTGCTGTGTCGTTTCTACAAACAATACAAAACCTGCAGCAGGCGCAGTCGCTTGTTCAGGATGCAGCTATCCTTATTTATAAACAAGTGGTTACAGACAGGGACAATCAAAAGCATATTGACATACTTCAGTTAAAAAGACTGCCAAATTACAAAGCTTATCTCTACCAATGGCTTGTACCGTTTGGTTTTACGGCATGGAAGGATATTTACAATCTTACCGAAGCCCAACCGGGTAAGGTAATACTGTCACAATCATTCAGGCTTTTAAAAGACAGGGAAGTGCTAATCCTCGAACCCCTGCCAAAAAACGATGGTATGGTTTATGCCATAGCAGAGACTCACCGTGACATGAATTTCCCCATACACCTTAAATTACAAGAAGTGAGCAGCGTAACAGATAATTCAACAAAAAATATGCTTTTTGTTAATAATCAGTTAATAAAATTTCCTTTATTTGTTCGTAAATGGCAGGAAGGTGATTATTTTTACCCTCTTGGCATGAAAGGGCTAAAAAAGAAAGTCTCTAAATACTTTAAAGACGAGAAATTGTCTTTGACTGAGAAAGAGAATACCTGGATTTTATGCTCTGAAAATGAGATAATATGGATCATTGGCATGCGTGCAGATGACCGATTTAAAGTAACCGAAGACACAACACAAATTTTAAAAATAGAAGTTTTATAAAATGAAAAAACTTGCAATGCTTTTCTTTTTGCTTTTCGCAATGTTCATATCTCAGGCACAGGTTAAAGAGCCCGTAAAATGGACTTCTAAAATAGAAAAGAAATCAGCTACAGAATATATACTGGTTTTTAGTGCAACAATTGAGAATGACTGGCACATGTATTCGCAATTTAGCGATGAAAATGGAGCCATACCGCTCGAAGTTGTTTTTAATAATGCAAAAGGCAACTATGCTGCTGTAGGCAAAGCTGCCGAAAGTAAAACCGAAAAGGCTTTTAATGATGTTTTTGGTGTTACAGAAACATTTTGGAGCCATAGTGCGCAGCTTAAGCAAACTGTAAAAATCACGAATCCGGCTAACAAAGTTATCCAGGTAGAATTAGATTATCAGGTTTGTAAAGAAGTTTGTATACAGGGAAGTAACCTGTTCGAATTCAATACTAAAAACCTTGCAGCAAAAGAGGTAAAGAACTTTTCTGCAATACCGGTTACAACTATAAAGAAAGATGAATTAACTGCTGTAAAGGCAGATACGGCTACACAGTCATCAACTACACAGGTTACGGAGCAACCTACAACAGCACAGGACACTGCTAAAGCAGCAACTGCTTTTTCAACTTCTAAAACAGAAAAAAGTAAGCCGGCAGATGAGGAGAGTACAAGCCCGTTAAAAATATTTTTACTAACACTATTAGCCGGTATAGGGGTTACATTCACACCATGTGTGTTCCCTATGATACCCATGACGGTTAGCTTCTTTATCAAGCAAAATGCAAGTAAATCTAAAGGGAAGTTTAATGCGCTTTTTTATGGTATATGCATTATAGCTATTTATGTATTGCTATCTGTGCCTTTCCACGTTTTTGAAGGCCTTGATAAAAATATCTTTGCCGATATATCTACTAATGTATATCTTAATATATTCTTCTTTCTAATATTTGTAACCTTTGCAATTTCATTTTTTGGTGCTTTTGAAATTACAATTCCAAGCAGTATAGCTAATAAAGCCGACAGTGCATCTAATCTTGGTGGCCTCATCGGGGTGTTTTTTATGGCACTTACGCTTATAATAGTTTCATTTTCGTGCACAGGCCCTGTATTGAGTTTTGTTTTTGGTACTGTATTATCTTCAGATGGGGGAGCAGTGTTACTTACATTGGGTATGTTTGGCTTTGGCCTTGGCCTTGCATTACCATTTATGGTATTTGCTTTATTCCCAAGCCTTATGAGTGGCCTGCCAAAATCTGGTGGGTGGCTTAATACCGTTAAAGTGGTATTTGGTTTTATAGAGCTTGCCCTTGCGTTTAAATTCCTGTCTAATGCAGATCTTGTATTGCAGTTACATTACCTTGAAAGAGAAGTGTTTATTGCAATATGGGTTGCTATATTCGCTGCCCTCGCATTATATTTATTTGGTAAATTTTTAATGCCGCATGATTCTCCTGTTCCTTTCCTTTCTGTAGGCAGGATGCTACTGGGCGTAATAGCTTTTGCTTTTACGGTGTATCTTGTTCCCGGATTATGGGGAGCTCCTTTAAAGTTATTAAGCGGTATTACACCGCCACTTAATTATAGCGAATCTCCGCTTGGTTTTGGAGGTTCGGCTAACATTGCCGGTGCTACAAGTAATAAGCTTCCTGACGGTGCTAAGGTTGCTGTACACGGTATCATAGCTTTTGAAGATTATGATAAAGGGCTTGCTTATGCAAAACAGGTTAATAAACCCATACTTCTTGATTTTACCGGCCGTGCCTGCGTTAACTGTCGCAAGATGGAAGAAGGCGTGTGGGTAGATCCTGAAGTTTTAGAAATACTTAAAAATGATGTAGTGCTTATATCGCTATACGGTGATGAGCAAATTGAATTACCCGAAAATGAGCAATTCATCTCTAAATTCTCAGGCAGAAAAATAACAACAGTAGGAAAAAAATGGAGCGATTTCCAGTTAGGCCGTTACAACTCCAATGCGAGGCCATTTTATGTTTTGATGGGGCTTGATGAGAAAAATCTTAATGAACCTGTTGCATACACTCCTTATATTAAAGAATATCTTGCCTGGTTGCAGCAAGGTGTAGAGAATTTTAAATAAGCTTTTCAGCATAATATATTTTAAAAAACCATCTGTATGTTTAACTTACAGATGGTTTTTTGTTTTATGGTATGTATGTAACCTTAATCGTAATCTATATATTTTTTAAGGTCGGTTATGGTAACAATATTTAAATCGTGCATCTGTTTGCGGCGCATCATCAGTGCGTAAGAATTATTAAAGCCTATAGGCTTAAGCCATTTAATGCCAAATTGTAATTGAAACTGATTGTTTACATAAGTATATGTTTTATCCTTATCCTGAGTAACCTGATTTATAATATCCTTGTTTGGCTGTAATAGTACTAAGAGGCCGGTACCTGTATATTCCGGATAAAGATCTATCTGGTTATTGGTAAGTGCATCAAAACAAATCTTAGTCCCGCCAAGGCCTGTTTTTGTTTCCACGTCATAATCGGTATTGCCCTTTATTAAAATGCTGTACATCTCTGCGAGTATATACTGTTCACCAAAAATCTTCGAGCCTATTTTTACTACCCCTGCATTGCCATTGCGGGAAGCTTTATACAGCCCTGTTTTTAATAAAAAATCTTTCGCTACTTTTTCGGGGTTCTGGTGCAGGTAATCTGTTTTATAATTTAGGTCGGTCATTACAGAATCATTGATTTTTCCTGCGAGAAGATTTAGGGCATCCTCCAGTCCTGGAAATTTTTTAAGGGATGACTGACGTACAATTGGTGCAGCATAGTATGGCGGAAATATCTTTTTATCATCTTCAACTATTTTTAGGTCAAAAGCTTTCAGCCTTCCATCGGTGGAATAACCGCTTATAACATCAAGTTCTTCTGCGTAAGCAGCTTTGTACATTACGGCATCGCTAATTACGGTGGTATGTATCTTTAACCCGTATACCGACCGTAATCCTAAATCGCCATCCTGCCTTCCCATAAATTCAGGAGTAAATCCCGCTGTAAGCTTAGAGGTATTTGCCTTTGGAATAATATAAAAGCATCCCAGAACAACGATAATTATGGTAAATGCATATAGTATAACCCGCAGTTTTTTAAAGCTAATCTTTTGGATAACTGCCAGTAAAGCATCTAAAACAATGGCCAGTAGTGCAGCAGGTATAGCGCCTGCGAGTATCATATTGCTATTATTTAAAGAGATTCCGCCAAATATAAATTCGCCAAGCCCGCCTGCAGCAATATAAGATGCCAGTGTTGCCACGCCCACATTTATAACTGTAGCCGTGCGTATACCCGCTAATATAACCGGCATTGCCAACGGAAGTTCTACATGTAGTAAAACTTGTCCTTTGCTCATACCAAGGGCTTTAGCGGCTTCGGTAACATGGCTGTCAACTCCTGTTATGCCCGTATATGTATTGCGTATTATAGGTAGCAAAGCATAAATAAGCAATGCTACAATGGCGGGCTTTGCGCCAATGCCTAATAGCGGAATCATAAAACCCAGCAATGCTATGCTCGGGATGGTTTGCAGCACACCTGCTATTGCTAAAACACTACCCGAAAAGCTACGTTTGCGTGCAATAAATATCCCTAATGGCAGGCCAATGGCAATTGCAAATAGTAACGAAATAAAAGTGAGGCCTACGTGCTGCAGCGTTTGGGTGAATAATTTATCCTGCTGCTCTGCCATAAACTGCCATAAGGTTTGCTGTTGCTCATTCATGGCTATTGTTATTTTGGTAATTATTAAAGGCACTTGTTATGGCTGTAAAATCAACTGTTTTATATTCACCATGTGTGCTTTCAACTCTCAGAGTTTTGTTCTTTGTAGATTTAAGTAATTCTAATATGCTCCAGATGCTGTACTCATCGCTTATTTTTTCCTGATCAGATGCCGCATTTCCGTTTGGTAGATAAGGCCATACATCCTGAATAGTAGTTACCTTAAATTCGAGTGCCAGTCGTTGCCCGTCAAGAAATTCTTTTACAAAATCGTTAGCCGGATTATAAAGAAGTTCTTTTGGTGTACCTGTCTGCACAATTACTCCTTTGTGCATTAAGCTAATCCTGTCGCCCAGTTCAAATGCTTCCTGAACATCGTGGGTTACCATAACAATGGTCTTTCGCTTAAGCTCTTCAAATGCTTTAAACTCGGCCTGTATGTTCGCGCGGGTTACATTGTCGAGCGCGCCAAAGGGTTCATCCATAAGTAAAATGGGAGGGTCTGTAACTAAGGCACGCGCCAGGCCAACGCGCTGTTGCTGGCCGCCGCTTAGCTGGTGCGGAAATTGCTTAAGGCATATTTGCGGTAAACTCAGCTTTTCTATAAGCTCCTGTATGCGGCTGTTAGTTTTCCTGCTATCCCATTTAAGCAATTTAGGTACCACAGCAATATTTTGCTCAATAGTGTAATGAGGAAATAAACCGGTATTTTGCATTACATAACCAATATTTCGCCTTAATAATTCCGGATTTTGTTCCGCAATGTTTTTACCATTGATTGATATAGTACCGCTATCAGGCTCAATTAAACGGTTGATCATTTTAAGGGTAGTCGTTTTCCCGCAGCCACTGGTGCCTAAAAGTATCAGGTTTTCGCTTTCGGCAATGTTCAGGCTTATATCCTGCACAGCCGTATTGCTGCCAAAATATTTAGTTACACCTTTAATTTGTATCATTACGTTTATTGTATTTTAATCCAGTATCATAATGATGGCCTCAATATAAGCCAGACAGGATTCAGATTCTTATAAGAAATCTTCAATTATTATCCAAGCCATCCTTCCCTGTCAAGGCTTCGGTATTGTATTGCTTCAGATATATGATGAGGGCAAACACTTTCAGAATTATCAAGGTCGGCAATAGTGCGTGATACTTTCAGTATCCTGTCATAGGCACGGGCCGAAAGATTGAGCCTTTCCATAGCCGTTTTAAGCAGCAATAAAGAAGCCTCATCAAGCTGGCAGTATTCCCTTATTTGCTTGGTACTCATTTGTGCATTGTAGTGTACATTTTCAAATTGTTCAAAACGAGCAGTTTGTATTTCGCGTGCGCGGGTTACACGAGCCCGAATGTCTACACTGCTTTCTGCTTTTTTATTATCCGATAATTTTTCAAAAGGTACAGGTGTAACCTCAATATGTATATCAATACGGTCTAACAAAGGACCGGAAATTTTGCTTAAATAGCGTTGCATTTCGTGCGGTGAAGAACTTACAGGAGCATCTGGGTCGTTAAAGTATCCACCGGGACTGGGGTTCATACTGGCAACAAGCATAAAACTTGAGGGATATGTAATGGTAAACTTAGCACGGCTTATGGTTACCTCGCGGTCTTCGAGTGGCTGGCGCATAACTTCGAGTACATCGCGTTTAAATTCAGGAAGTTCATCAAGAAATAATACGCCGTTATGTGCCATACTTATTTCCCCGGGCTGAGGGTAGCTGCCGCCGCCTACCAAAGCTACATTTGAGATTGTATGATGCGGACTCCTAAAAGGTCTTTGGTTCATTAGCCCTACATTTTTAAGCTTTCCTGCAACACTATGTATTTTAGTGGTTTCGAGAGCTTCGCGCAACGTCATGGGTGGGAGTATACTTGGTAAACGTTTAGCAAGCATAGTTTTACCTGCACCGGGTGGGCCTATTAAAATTACATTGTGCCCACCGGATGCTGCAATTTCCATACATCGTTTAATTGATTCCTGTCCTTTAACATCGCTAAAATCAAATTCAGGAAAATCGAGGGTTTTATAAAATTCCTCACGTACGTTTATAGTAGTAGGCTCTATAGTACCACGGCCTTCAAAAAAATCGATAATCTCTGTAACATTTTCAAGGCCATAGCAGTCAAGGCCGGCTACAATAGCAGCTTCTTTTACGTTTTGCTTTGGCAGAAAAAAGCCTTTAAAACCTTCTTCCTTAGCTTTTATGGCAATGGGCAAAACTCCTTTAATAGGTTGAAGACTACCATCGAGCGACATTTCGCCCATTATAATATATTTATCTACTTCATCAGATTTTATTTGTCCCGAAGCTGCTAATATTCCTATAGCAAGTGTAAGATCGTAAGCAGATCCTTCCTTACGTAAATCGGCAGGAGCCATGTTTATGGTTATTTTTTTAACAGGCAGGCTATAGCCATTATTTTTTAGTGCAGCAGCAATACGGTAACTACTTTCTTTAACCGCATTATCCGGCAGTCCTACAAGGTGGTAGCCTACACCTTTATCAATATTAACTTCTACGGTAATGGTAGTGGCCTCTACCCCAAACACGGCGCTCCCAAAAACTTTTATCAGCATATAGTAAGATTATGACGTCGAAAATACGGAAAATTATCGCATTTGTTAAAATTATTTTATACTCATAATCTTCTCTATTTCATTGTAGGCAGCATCACCTGCATATATTACCTTGTCATTTTTATCAAGGCACATTGTTAAAAATTCTGACTCTTTGATGTTCAACAAGGCACACATTTTTTTACAGAAGCTGGCCATTCTTTCATATAAGTCAGGGTTCACAGCTGCGTCGGCTACATAAAGTTTATAAGGATAATTATTTTCCTTAATAGCGTTGGTAATGAGTATATCTTTACTAGTAACAGCGATGAAATAGAAGTCGGTATCTTTATGGGTCGCCTCGGCAGCTTTATACTGTTTCAGTATATCCTTTACTTCTTTACAGTTAGAGTTCCAGAATTGTAGTACTGTTTTCTTGTTTTTAGTGCTTTTAATATGCTCTGAAATTTGGGCCGGGGTAATGTGTATTACCTGTTGTTGTGAATACAGGCTGATTGAAAATAAGAGTAATAAAATAGAGAGGATAGATTTCATTTTACATTGAGATTTAGCATAAATATAATGTGATTTTTTGACTTATAAAAGCAGGCATACCCAGTTGATAAAGTTTTTTTAACAGATTTTAAAATCATAAAAAACACATAAAAATAATGCGTAAATTTCCGCACCAAAAAATAACGCTTTACTTTTAATAACCTTTATAATACGAATTACAAATTATGGGACTATTTAACGCCATTATGGGCAACGCTTCGGCAGTAGATATTGTAAAATTAAGGGAAGAATATACCCCAATATTAGTGCCGGGAGAAAACATAGAAAAAGCTTTTAAAGTAATACGCGATATGTTTGTTTTTACTAACAAACGTTTTATTTTAGTTGATAAACAAGGTATTACCGGTAGTAAAGTAGAATACTTATCGATACCATACAGCAGCGTAATTAAATTTAGTAAAGAAAGCGCAGGACTTATGGATCTTGATGCCGACCTTAAAATTTGGGTGCGTGGCGAAGTACAGCCTATTGTAAAAAAGTTTGGCAAAGACAATAACATTAACGAGGTGTACCAAATACTTGGACAGCATATTTTGGGCTAAAACCAACATACCTTTATATTACTTAGCCAAAACCACAAGTTTTGGCTATTTTTTTACCAATTGCTTATGAATGAACATGGATATTTTGAAACAGAACACTATAATTATCTTTTATTAATTGCAGGATTGGTTGCTTTACTAGCCGCTATAATTCCGGAAGTGTTACGGAAAAAATATACGTCGGCACCCATTATATACCTTATAATTGGGGCAGCAGTATATGCATTTGCACACCGTTATGAAGTAAAGCCGCTTGAAAACCTTGAAGAAATTAAACATATTACAGAATTTGTAATTCTTGTGGCACTTGCTAATGCCGGACTTCGCATAAAAGAACCTTTTAAATGGAAAACATGGCGAAACGCATTCAGGCTTTTGGTTATTGCCATGCCGGTAACCATTGTAGCAGCAGCATTTTTAGGCTGGTGGATTATTGGCCTTGCACCGGCAACAGCCATACTGTTTGGAGCATTAATATCTCCAACAGATCCTGTGTTGGCATCTGAACTGCAGACATCTGAGCCGGGAGAAGAAGATACATCGCAAAGTAAACTGGGGCTAACTGCTGAGGCAGGTGTAAACGATGGACTTGCATTTCCGTTTACGTATCTTGCTATTTTTGCGGCTACAAAAGGACTTGATTATGAGAACTGGATAGGAGAGTGGCTATTGCACGAATTTATAATAAAAATTGCTCTTGGAGTTATAGTGGGGTTAGTTTGCGGCTGGTTACTTTATAAAATGATATTTTCTATAAGCACTGATCACGATACTTTGGGAAGGATAAGCCGTGGTATACTTTCGCTTGCATTACTATCATTGCCATTTGCTATTACAGAGTTTATAGGGGGTTATGGTTTTCTTGCGGTATTTTGTGCTGCATGTATGTTTAGTAATTACGAATTGCACTCTAAGCACATGAACAGCCTTCATAATTTTAATGAAGAACTGGAGAGTTTTGTGGTAGCTGTAATATTTATAACTATAGGATTTTTTATTGCATTTCACTACAAAATATTTTACGATATTCAAATAATGGGTACAGCTTTACTTATGGTACTCGTTGTAAGGCCTATAGCAGGTTATTTGTCTCTTATAAAAACAGGGTTAAACCCATTCCAAAAATTCGTACTTTCGTTTTATGGCATACGCGGCATAGGCTCATTATATTATCTGGCTTTTGCTCTTGCCGCAGCACCCTTTACCAACCCCGAAAAACTGATTGCCGTTACAACAGCAACCATCTTTTTTTCGGTGGTAATACACGGTATTTCGGCGCGCTATGTACAAAAACGAATTAAGCATTATGACTTTAATTAACCACTATGCCAAATAACAAACTTGTAATTATTGGTGGAGATGCGGCAGGGATGTCTGCAGCATCAAAAGTACGCCGAGACCATCCGGATAAAGAGATTATCGTATTCGAAAAATCACATTATACATCGTATTCTGCATGCGGAATACCTTACTTTATATCGGGAGAGGTAGCTACATCTGAAGAGTTGGTGCGCCGCAGCCCGGAGGAATTTCGCAATAAATATAAAATTGATGTGCGAACTATGCATCGGGTACTTGAGGTTGACACCGATAATAAACGGATTAAGGTATTGAATAAAGAACAGGATACCGAATTTTGGCAGGAATACGACCAATTACTTATTGCAACAGGAGGTAAACCTTACTGTCCTGAACATATAACAGGCTACGATGCACAGAATGTTTTTGGGGTATCTACATTAAAAAGTGGTATTAAGATAGAGCAGTATATCAGGGATTTTAAACCTAAAAAAGCTGTAATAGTAGGTGGTGGGTATATTGGGCTTGAAATGGCCGAAGCCATGCTTATACGCGGTATGGAGGTTTCTCTTATAAACCGTCAGGAACAGGTAATGCCCACATTAGACCCTGATATGGGTGTAGTAGTATCAAACGCTATTCGTGATTTAGGTGTAACATTATACTTAAATGAAGAACTCACAGGATTTAAAATTGAAGGAAACAAAGCTACAGGAGTTATTACTAACAACAGAACAATAGATGCCGATATTGTTATACTGGGCATAGGATCTGCACCTAATACCGCATTTCTTAAAGGCAGTAAAATAGCACTTGGTGTAAAGGATGCCATCAAGGTAAATTCCCAAATGCAAACGAATGTACTAAATGTTTGGGCGGCAGGCGATTGTACAGAAACTTTAAACCTGGTAAGCAAACAGCATTTTTATGTAGCACTGGGTACGGTTGCAAATAAAACAGGCCTTGTGGCGGGAACCAATATTTCCGGTCAGAATTTGATATTTCCTGGAGCCGTGGGTACCGCAGTATGCAAAATATGCAAGTATGAAGTCGCCCGTACCGGATTACAGGAAAGAGAACTTAAAGCCCTTAATATAGAATATGTAACTACCACAATTACAAGTAAAACAAGAGCCGATTATTACCCGGGTGCAAAAGATATTTGTGTTAAGCTATTAGCCGAAAAAAATAGTGGAAGGCTTTTAGGCGGCCAGATACTGGGCGAAGAAGGAGCTGCCAAACGCATTGATGTTTTGGCTACGGCAGTAACACATAACTTAACGCTGCAAAATATTATAGACCTCGATCTGTCGTATGCACCACCATTTTCGCCGGTTTGGGATCCTGTTCAAACTGCAGCAAGAAGCCTTGTGAAAAAAATATAAAGACCACTAAACAAACTTTGTAACCATATACACTTTACAGGATATAACATGACACATTACAAATTTTAGCCTGCTATATTCGTACCTTACAATTACAAACGTTGCTTTGTATGATTAATATATAGATATGTCTTTAATAAAGTCGGTTAGTGCATCATTTTTGTTCCTTTTATGTTCAATAAACCTAAATGCACAGAGCATTAATAATAATTCCATTAAATCGGGCATACCCTGGTTTGACCAGAACGGAAAGGTAGTAAGTGCGCATGGAGCAAACATAATTAAGGATGGCGAAAAGTTTTATCTTTTTGGCGAAAAGCATAGTGATACGTCAAATGCTTTTGCCGGTTTCACTTGTTATTCGTCTACAGACCTCTATAATTGGATTGACGAAGGTATAGCCCTAAATGTGCAACCATCCGGCAGGCTTGGCCCTAACCGTGTAGGTGAGCGGGCTAAAGTAATGAAGTGCCTTAAAACAGGAGAATATATAATGCTAATGCATACAGATACATTAGGCTATAAAGACCCATGCATAGGTTATGCTACCGCAAAAAATATTAAAGGGCCATATAACTTTAAGGGGGCATTATTGTTTAATGGCAATCCGATACGTAAATGGGATATGGGTACATTTCAGGATACCGATGGTGCCGGATATTTATTAATACACAGCGGGCTCATTTATAAACTTAGCGATGATTATAAGAATATAACAGAAGAAGTTATTGATAATAATTGGAAAGGAAGTGAGTCTCCTGCTATTTTTAAAAAGGATAATATATATTACTGGCTCGTTTCTGACCTTACAAGCTGGGAACGTAATGATAACGTATATTATACTGCAACATCTTTAAAAGGCCCCTGGAAACCTATGTCGTATTTTGCGCCGGAAGGATCGCTAACGTGGAATTCGCAAACTACTTTTGTGTTGCCAATTTATGGAAGTAAACAAACTACCTACATGTTTATGGGAGATCGCTGGTCTTACCCGCTACAGGCATCTGCTGCTACTTATGTGTGGCAGCCTGTAACCTTTGCAGGTGATGCTATTTCTATACCCGATTATTTTGAAAGCTGGAAAATAAACACAGCTACAGGCATTGTAAATAAGATTGACATTAAAGGAAAAACAGTTAAGTCGAATGATACAGAATTTGTAAAATATTCAGGGAACTGGAAACATCAATCATCTGCAAATAATAGTCAGGAATCAATATCCAATGATAAAGATGCACAGATATCTTTCGGCTTTACGGGTAGTGAGGTTTACTTATATGGTAATGCAACGCCAACAGGTGGTTATGCAAATGTTGTAATTAAAGATGACAAGGGTAAAACAGTTCTTACTTCGGTAATAGATATGTATTGTAAATATTCATCAACCGGACTCAGGTTTGCGAGCCCGGTTCTTAAAAAAGGAAATTATACTATACTCCTCACAGTAATGGGGCAGCACAGCAAATGGTCTGACAAAAGAAAAACAGATTATGGTAGCACTGGAAACTTTGTTTCAGTAGAAAAATTCATTGTGAACTAAAGCGAATTTCTTTCTATATACTTAAATACATTTTTTACCTTTTCTTTCTTATTTTTTAGAACCATATAAGCGGCTGATTCTCCAAGAGCTACAAAATCAGTACTGATGACCGTAATGTCAAGCAGTTCTTTAAGCGGTGTTTCGTTATAAGATATAATACCAACATCTTTACCCAACTGCAACTTATTGTTGCGTATTTGTCGCATTAAATTTACAAGATCGCGCTCCTGAATGGTTATATAAACATCGCGCCCTTCAAACTCCATATCGTCATAAATTTCGTCCAGTATTTCAAAATCAATATCATATTCAGAACAAAATCGCTGAAAACCGTGAACAATACGGCGGGGGTAAGGATTTGCAGATTTATTAGGGTATACTAAAATAAGCTTATCATATTTTCTTATTTTATCTAATGCCTCCTTTAGAGCGTTGTAAATATCGTTCTTAAAATCCTGGTATATAGTACCATATTCTCCTGTAATACCGGGTTTGGTATTATCCAGCATTATAAGTTTATCCTTTGGTATCTCCTCAAGTACTTTAATTATGTTATCGGTATAGCTCACGTGGTTAGAGTTGTTGTCCCTAAAATGGGGCATGACTATATAGTAATCATGAGCGCCCATATTACGCTCAAGTGCATTTATAAATAAGGTTTCGTCGCAATGGTATACATACATTTCTACCTGCCCGTAAGCCCCTATAGCATTTACAAAAGAATCATAAATCATCATTTTGTAAGTACTGGGTTTATTTACAAGAAAAAATATGCTTAACTTATTAATCTTGTCCATGCGGGTAATATAGTATCCTTTACCCTTTACAGATACAATAATTTGCCTGTCTCTTAACTGTTTATAAGCTTTTTCTACAGTATCGCGAGACAGGTAGCACATTTCGCTCAGTTCGTTTATAGAAGGTATTTTTTCACCTACCTTAATATTACCCCTTGCAATATCGGCTAAAATAGAATCTATAATTTGCTTGTATTTTGGTATGCGGGAATTTTCATTAATTTTTAAATCAAACGATTGCGTCATAGCTTAAAAAATTTATCACCTGTAAATATACTAAATTTACGATGTAACGGCATGTTTTTACAAGCTTTTTGAGCAGGATACTACAGGATGTATTCAGTAACCTACAAGTTTAATTTTGAAGATAACCATTATACAGTGTTTAGGCTATTGATGGAAATTTACAATACAACGATTAATGTTGCCTAACTATAATATATAAAGCTGGACAATTGTATGGCTACTTAAAAACTATTACATAAGTTTGAAAATATATTTAGCACATAATTAAAAAAATACTATTTATGACATATATAAAAACACCTGCGTTATTAACGGTTTTAATGTTTACATCTTTTGCAGGGTTTAAAGTTTCGGCACAGGAAAGCCTGACGGTAACAGTAAAAAACAACCTGGGTATAGACCGCAACGAGGTTGTAACTCTTAATAGTAAGGATATAACGGGGTTTCTTAAAGGCAAAGATGAAAAAGATATCCGTGTTAAAAATAATGCTACAGGCAAAATGGAACCCCTTCAGTGGATTGACTATGATGGAGACAAAAACAACGATGAGCTTCTTTTTATGGCCACTGTAAAGTCTAATAGTTCAGCCGTATATACATTAATTAGCGATGCAAGTGTACCTGTGCCTGTTTCTCAAATAACAACATTTTCGCGATTTGTACCTGAACGCACAGACGATTATACCTGGGAAAATGATAAGGTAGCTTTTAGGACTTATGGCCCCGATGCACAAATTCGTACAGAGCAGCACCGCGAAAATGGTACATTAAGCAGCGGTATAGATATCTGGCTTAAGCGCACACCTTTACCTGTTATAAATAAATGGTACAAAGGGTATCTTACAGACCCTATGTTTTACCATAGCGATCGTGGCGAAGGTTATGACCCATATCATGTGGGGGCAAGCCGTGGTACAGGCGGTACGGGTATCTGGGAAAAAGACAGCCTGTTAGTATCTAAGAACTTTGTTACGTATAAAACTATTGCTGTTGGCCCGCTACGCACTGTTTTCGAACTGTCTTATGCGCCATTTAGCCCCTATCAGATTAAAGAAACAAAACGTATATCGCTCGATCTTGGTTCTAATTTTTCGAAGTTTGAGGTCACGCATAGTTCTGCAAAACAGGTTCCTAATTATGCAACAGGTATTACACTGCATCAAAATGAAGGCGAGGCTGAAGTGCTTACTAAAGAGGGCATTTTTGCCTACCATGAAAAAATAGACGGAACCTATCTGGGTGAAGGGATTGTTATGCAGCCAAATACTATAGAAAAAGCTTTTGTAAATAAAAGTAAAACAAAAGACCAGAGCAACCTTATTATTGTAACTAAATCAAGCCCTAAACTTACCTATTACGCAGGCTTTGTGTGGGAAAAAAGCGGGCAGGGAGCTAATAAGGCAGATTGGGACGCCTTACTTAAAAAACAGGCTCAAATAATTAAAAGCCCACTAACGGTTACTGTAAAGTAACCATAAACTGTACTAACTGTACTAACGGGTATTACCTAAAATAGAATCTTAAAATAAATACATAATACAATATAAAATGACCAAATCAGAATTCAGGTATGCGCACCACCCGAAAGATGTAAAACATTATACTACGCAGGAATTAAGGGAACATTTTTTAATCCCAACACTGTTTGAAGAAGATACTATAAAGCTTGTATACACCATGTATGACCGCTACATTGTGGGCGGTGCTTTTCCGGTTAATAAACCTTTAGTGCTTGAAACTATAGATGAACTTAAGGCAGACTATTTTTTAGAGCGCCGTGAGCTGGGTATTGTTAACGTAGGCGGTAAAGGTAAAGTTACTGTAGACGGTACTGTTTATGAACTCAACAAAAAAGAAGCCTTATACGTAGGAAAAGGCAGTAAAGAAGTAATTTTTGAAACGGCCGATGGTGAACAGCCTTATTTTTATATTAATTCGGCTCCTGCACACCATGCTTATCCTACCAAAAAAGTTGGTAAGGAAGATGCAGAAGTTATAGAACTTGGCGACCAGAAAACGGCTAACCGCCGTACACTTAATAAACTTATTGTAAATAGTATATTGCCTACATGCCAGTTGCAAATGGGGCTTACAGAGCTGCATGAAGGCAATGTATGGAATACCATGCCATCGCACACGCATACCCGCAGGATGGAGGCTTATTTTTATTTTGATCTCGCTGCAGGGCAAACGGTGAGCCACTTTATGGGACAGCCGAATGAAACCCGACATATATTTATGCAGGGGCATCAGGCAGTTATTAGCCCGGAGTGGAGTATACACTCTGGCTGTGGTACCAGTAACTACTCTTTTATATGGGGTATGGCAGGCGAAAACCTTGACTATGGCGATATGGATGCCGTGGCAACAGATGAGTTGAAATAAGGACAGAGTATAACATTATGCCTGGTGGCAAAAGCATATTCGGGCATACTATTAAAACAATAATTATGGCAGCTAAGCCTTTTATAAGCGATACGTTTTTATTGCAAAATAAATTTGCAGAGGAGTTATACTTCAATTATGCTGAAAAGCAGCCTATAATTGATTACCATAACCATTTGCCCCCTGCAGAAATTGCAGAAAACAGGATTTTTGATACCATATCCCAACTTTGGATAGCCGGCGATCATTATAAATGGAGGGCTATGCGAACATTTGGTATTAATGAAAAATACATTACCGGTAATGCACCCGATGAAGAAAAGTTTAAAGCATGGGCAAAAACGGTTCCGCATACGTTGCGCAATCCGCTTTTTCACTGGACGCAACTGGAGCTTAAACGCTATTTTGATATAGATGATTATCTTAATGAAGGTAACGCACCTGAAATTTATGCATCTGTCAATCATAAGCTTAACGATAAGCAATACAGTACACAGGGATTATTAAGCCGTATGAATGTAGAAATGCTTTGCACTACAGAAGACCCTACAGATACCCTGGAGCATCATAAAAAACTTGCCGGTAGTAGTTTTACAACAAAAGTTAATACTGCCTTCAGGCCTGATAAAGCAATACTGATAGAAAGCGAAAACTACAATGATTATATAAACCAACTCGAAAAAGCATCAGGAATTAGCATTACCACTTTTGATGATTTAAAAGTTGCCCTGCTAAAAAGATTGGATTTTTTCCATGAAAATGGTTGCCGAATCAGCGACCACGGTTTAAACCAATTGCCTTTTGCCGTTTATACGGATTGGGAAATAAATGCTGTATTCGACAAAAAACGTAAAGGAACGCCTGTCTCTGCACATGAAATCGAGCAGTTTAAAACAGCGTTAATGTTGTTTTTATGCGAAGAGTACGCTACCCGTAACTGGGTACAGCAGTTTCACCTGGGGGCGCTTCGCGATAACAATGTGCGTATGCACCGCCTGCTTGGGCCCGATACCGGTTGGGATAGTATAGGCGATTATCCGCAGGCTGCTACATTAAGTAAATTTTTAGATGCATTAGATACTAAAGATAAGCTTGCTAAAACTATTTTATACAACCTTAACCCGGCAGATAACGAATTGTTTGCCACCATGGTAGGCAACTTTAACGATGGTTCGTTGCGCGGTAAGGTACAGTACGGTTCAGGATGGTGGTTTTTAGACCAGAAAGACGGTATTATAAGGCAGGTAAATGCATTGAGTAATATGGGGCTGTTAAGCACTTTTGTAGGTATGCTTACAGATTCGCGAAGCTTTTTATCGTTCCCAAGGCATGAGTATTTCAGGAGGGTTTTATGTAACCTGTTAGGCCAGGAAATGGAAAGTGGCGAACTTCCACAGGATGCAGCGTGGGTGGGCAATATGGTATCTGATATTTGCTACCGCAATGCCAAACAATATTTTGAATTGTAAACCACAAAAAAATGACACAACAAAAAGTGGTAACCTTTGGCGAAGTAATAATGAGGCTATCGCCACCGGGTTTCGATAAAATGAAGCAGAGCAGGAGCATGGAGTTCTTCTTTGGAGGGACAGAAATGAATGTGGCGGGTTCTTTGGCACAGTTTGGTTTACAAGTACAGCATGTAAGTAATGTAAGCAATGATTTTGTGGGCGATGCCGCTATTAGCTGCATGCAGGGCTATGGTATAGATGTTACACACATTAATAAAGTTAACCACCCGTTAGGGTTATATTTTATGGAGGCCGGCTCCGGTTTAAGGGCAAGCCAGATAACATATAACCGCCTTCATGGATCTTTTGCAAACATAAGTCCGGATCTTGTAGACTGGGAAAAGGTACTCGATGGTTGCTCACTATTGCATTGGACGGGAATTTCTCCTGCCATTAGCGAAGGGGCATATCAAACTTTAAAACAGGGACTAACCCTGGCTTTAAAGAAAGGCATTACCATAACTGCCGATCCTGCGTATCGGAGCAACCTTTGGCAATATGGGCGTAACGGGTATGAAGTTCTTGCAGAGTTAATTGGGCTAAGTACCATTTTTATAGGTGGGGTCAATGAAGTAAATGAAATATTGGGTACTGCCTTTACTCAGGATAAAGATGGCTTTATTGCTGCTGCAAAAAGATTGCAGGAAACCTATCCTGCTATTACTAAAGTATACGACAAAGTACGTACAGGGCTAAGTGCAACGCACCAAAAAATATTTGCACAGTCATGGACGGAAAATATTTATAATAAAACCGGGGAAATAGAAATAACGCAGGTGGTAGACCGTATAGGTACCGGCGATGCCTATGCTGCCGGACTTATTTATGGACTTATATCAGGTATGAATGATCCTGAAGCAATTGCTTTTGCAAATGCTGCCTGCGCTTTAAAACATACTATTGCAGGAGATGTAAATCTTGCAACGGTACAGGAAATTGCCGAAGTGGCAAATGGTAATCATAGCGGACGCCTTAAACGATAAAATTATAATGATTAAATAATGAGTGGAAAAGTGCACTCATTCCAAAAATTTCAATCGATAT
>Ga0247815_10000261_pt1 | contig 42027 bp, 42 predicted proteins | sample UWRJL194509B1_FD_181014 | JGI IMG/M metagenome (GOLD analysis project Ga0247815, IMG submission 181014) | Plant litter microbial communities from Arlington Agricultural Research Station in Wisconsin, United States - UWRJ-L194-509B-1 | ecosystem: Environmental > Terrestrial > Plant litter >...
AAATACAGACAAAAATCCTTCTAAACCCTTAAAAAAATAGACATCCAGTGGTCCATCGGGTTCAGTCGATAAAAATATTGATAGGAACTTATAGGCAATAAGGGGAAAGTATGGGAAGAGTGGGGCAGTCGCAGTCGGCCGCGGGTGCAATTGTAACTATCACAGGCGGTATTCTTCCGCTTCCTGCTGGAACTGGTCTTCCTCGTCGGTAAGTTTTAACAGCTCTTTGTGTTGCAGCAGGTAGTTGTATGTTGTTGCCATAAAGAAAAACATGCTGCAGTTGTCTTCTTCGATTTTAAGATCGTGGCGGGTATCCATTTCAGCTATGGAGATCTTGCTCATATAATAATCCAGTATTTCTGCCGGGTGGCATTCATACATTGCGCACATGGCGCAGAAATCTTTACTCAGCTCCAGTGGCGTTTCTTCATCAAGGTAGATTTTCCTTGATTTTGGATAGTACGTACCTGGGGTAGATTTGATCAGGCGGTTTACCTGTTTGGCCACTTGCTTTTTGGCATAACTTGCATTGGCGCCATTTTCTACCACGTCTTCCAGGATGGCCAGCAGGCAGCCTTGTATTTCGTTTTCCTGATCAACAACAGGTTGGGTACCTGGGCGTTTGATTTCAAGGTAGCGGAAAATGGTTTCCTGGGCTTCATCGTACAATCTGTTATAACCAGGTTTTAAGGTGTGATAGAGTGTACAGTAATTGATAAAGATCTGCAGCGCTTCCTGCAGGCTGATTTTGTAGGTGAAACAGGCCACCTTAAACTCTAAGGGCACTGTAAGCAGATTTGGGTTGTCGTTAGTCATTTGCGTTAAAAAATTAATCTGTAAATCGGTTAATTCATTAAGCCCCCATGACTAAGCGCGTACCATTGTAATATAGGGCTGGTAACTCACTCAGTCTATTGTGTCAAGGTTCTAAGAAAACCACCATTTTTTTTGGAAATGGTATCTGACAATAGACATAAGGAGCACCAGCCCTATATCGCATATAGGGTGATGGATGCTACACTTACGCTCGCCAGATTAATTTCTTAGATTATGACGCGAGGCTCGTTTTGCAATTCCAATTGTGCACTATTAGAACTACAAAGCTATAACAATTATCTAATCGTTACAAGTGTAAATTTAAAACACATTAAATTAATAACAAAGAAACTAAGTGAGTTTTTGAGGGGGGGGTGGGTGTTTTGATATAAATTATAGCAAAATGGAGTTTGGGCTACATAAAGCCAAACTTTTGTACTACCGCCTAGGGCTGCGGGATTTACACCTCAGCGGTTTACAGTCAACCTGCTTACAGGTGGGCAATAGAGGCCAACCCTTGGATAAGAAGCGTTTCAATTTTTATGGAGGTTCATTGCCGCAGTTTGTTGATCTAAATATAAGCCCAGCTCATTCACTACACCTATCAATGGAACAGAACTGGTATACCACTTATCTTCAAATTTCAGAATCATACCCACTTCAAATCCATCCCAATGGATTAAGTATTGTCCTGGTACAGTATCCACAGGATAAATTTGCACTTCTCTGTAGGTACCATCGATGGAACCATTGTATAAAATGTACTTTTCCATAGCATAAAGATTAACGTATTCTAATAGTAGAAGATACACATTATTTCTAAGTAATTTAATAGATATTTGATCAACGAATAGCTTAGAAAATTATATCCACTATTTTGTTGCCGTGCTGATCAAAAACAAAAAAGAAGTGGAAGCGTTCATATGTATCCACAACATTTTCTGCGTTGATCGTCCTTGGTTAACATCGAAGTACTTGATATGGTCTATAATGTAGATTGTTGCTATCTCTAAGGGTGTATAGCCTTGTAAAGCAATCTTAAGTTTTACATCATTACTCATGCTGGATGCAATATAATCCAATAGTAAGATACACCGTTGGCGGTCTTCATCAAATTCACTTTCATATTCCATCACCAGCAGTTTCGAGGTATATCGATTTTATTATTTGCAGCATTTTATATACGTTGGGATATATTTTATTTTAAACGTAAGTAGCACTTTTGTGTTTCAACTTTCTGCAAATAGGATAAAGGAAAGTGTTGTTACCTGATAGGTAAATGAAAACCTATCTAAATAACCCCTCTCCCTGCAACATCGACCTTATTAAAGACTGTTATCCGCATATTAAAAAGAATGTTAATTCACTCTACTCAGATTTAACGCATTTAGGGTGTTTTTTGGATCTGAGCCTGCATTATTATATTATTTTCACTAAGTCAGAGAAAAGTAATTTTGATCCTTAGTAGGTTTTAATGCGTACATTATTATATTTGAGGCGATTAACTTTTCTCATGATTATACAGCTACAACGTTTTTCCAAAATTGTACTTTTTTTGATTTGCTGCAGTCTTTGTGGTTTAGCTCAAACGCCCGATTCCATTAAGCCTTATGAGGTAATTGACAGCACTCGGTTGACGGTTGGCAATGCAAATGTGAAGAGGGTCAGAAAATCAACGGCCGGGCTTGCATTAAAAAGAGCGGTGTTAAGTGTTCCGCAAGATTTTGTTCAAATCGGAAAGGTGTTTACCAGAGATTGGCGGCAAACTGCAGCTTATACTGGTGGTATTGCGTTGCTGGTACTTGCTGATAAACCTGTTACCAAATTTTATCAGGACGAAGTTGAAAAAGCGATAGATTACAAGCTGCCCCGTCTTACTGGCAGAAAAAATACCGTTTTCTTTAACGGGAACGATGCCTACTTAAATTTTTCTATCATGGCCTTATATGGGGGATCACTCGTTGCCAAGTATGATAAGGGGCAAAGAGCCGCATTAAACTCCATCAAAGCATTAACCTATTCTTATCTGATTGTTCAGGTTGGTATCAAAGCTGCGTTTGCAAGGCAGAGACCTGATCCAACCTTAAGCGATGGTATTCCTCCAAGATCGCCCTATACTACCAATCCACATCATTTTTTCAATTTTAGAAAGATTAGTTTTAGAGAAGGGCCTAATGCCACTTCATTTCCATCCATGCACGCCACGTCCTATTTCGCTGTTGCAAGGGTAATGGCGCAGGAATTTGACAATTATTGGATCCCATATGGTGCAGTATCAATCTTGTTTCTGGCTGATCTAAAATCTCATCAGCATTGGGTAGGTGACATGGTGGCCGGTGGCATTTTAGGTTCAGTAATTGGCCAGGGAATAGTACTCAGTTCTAAATTGTGGGATAAAAAGCAGAAGAAAAAAAGTATGGGATTAAACCGTCACCGCAAGTCCAGGTACAATTACCAGGTGCTGCCGAGAATTTCAAGCCAAATGACGGGGCTAACCATGCTGGTGTCCTTATAAAGAGGATTTCGTTTGCAGGGTCAAATGTGCCATACAAATTACTGATAGTAATCTTCAATGGCCATGCCAATTTTAGAAACAAATATAGGATGGATCTCGTCATTAGTCTTCCATATAATATAGGGTGGGTTTTCTACGGTAGGGAATACTTTGCCATAAATTACGCCATCTCTGGAGATTTCATAGTAGGTTGAATGATCGCCCAGCCTAATCTTTGTTACTGTAAGCGAAACGCTCTCAACAATAACAATTTCAAAAGAATATTCCCTTTCGTATTTCATCACTTACTGTTAATGGTATTACAATCCATGTGCAACAGCAAACGTTTACGTTGTTGGGTTTATCTCAAGCACATATATAGATTAAGTTTACGAACTTTAGAAATATCTTCCAAATTTCAGGGGTAAGAAATATTACAACGCACAGGAATAGTAGTGAAACCTTATTCTGATTAACTTTACAGATAGAAGAAGTGTTCGATTTGGAGTAAGGTTGTCGTTATAGTGCCTCCTCTATGTGAGTGCCATGACAGTCCTTTCACTCCCCTTAAAAATCGGCTTAGGTAGATAATGAAGGGGAGTGAAAGGGCTGTCATAGGACTATGATAGCTTAAGCTCCCTAACGCCATGTAGGATCGTCATGTTACCAAAAATTAATACTTTTAGAAAGATCAGTCAATCTTAATAATACTTACTTTTCCGCTTCGTTCCATATAAATTTCCTTTATTTTTTCGAACTAATTCGTGTTCGCAGTTAGCCTCACGCTTTCATTAAGGTCTCTTTCAGATATCAGGCATTTGTCCATGTTATCATGATGGAACCGGCAATTATTATAAAGAAGCATTTCTTTTCCTTTTGTTAATCGTCCAAGCGTATGGTACCTTGAGCTTATCCATGCCAGTAGGCGATGAAGGCTAACTATTACAAAGCCTGCCGTAACAGTAGACCAATAGGGTGAGTCACCAACCGCCGCCCTGCTCAAAATCGCGCTAAGCAAAATAACCACGACATGGTCGTACGCAGTTTTTGTTCCAAAAGTGCGTCTGCCTGATATTCTAATCAGGATCAACGCAAAGAAATATAAGGTGCATGCCCGCAGGCCCATTTGTAGCGGTGTAAGATCATCACCATGCCCAAAGAGATTTGATAGTAGCTCCATGATAATTCAAATGTTTATGAATTTAAGTTGAATTCTGAATTAACAATGATTGGGACGTATTGTTGTTTTAGTGTTTAATTAAGATTAAATAATAACGTTTAAGAAAATAAAAATAATTTAGTATGAAAATTACTTAGCATTATTTATATATTTATGAATATTATTCGATAACTCAAGTTAATGGTTGGGAAAGTGTGATTGGATATTGATATCGAAGTCTAATTTGTAACCATAATATCTCAAATATGATAGAGAATAATGACAGTAAGCGGAAATCTGCGGCTGATAGCGGAAAGACAAACGAAAGCGCCGACACCACAAGAATCACTTCAGTTACAAGTGAAGATCCTGAAATAATTGATGATAGTGTTACCAACCTGACCCAAACGTGGAGCAGTCAGAAAATATCAGATCAACTCACCTATAATTCTGACTACTCCTACTGATATGGCAAACATCACAAAGAAATTAAATAAAAATACTGGAGAGAACGTACAAGCGACCAGTGTTACTTCTTGGTCGGCCGAAGGAGCTACAGACGTGGTTTTGACGACTGCAAATGAGGCTACATACCTAGGTGGTCTTTATAATAAGGATGTATCAGGATATTTTAAATGGCGTACGACAGGACCATACTCAGTTAGCCGTTTAACGGTTGCAAATCAATCAAATTTCCAGAAACTGATTAACGATATTGGTACCAGTCCTTCCATTATCCTTATAGACAAAACAATATTGATAACCGCTATTATGGTTATCCCCGAGAATATCACTTTACAATTTTTACCGGGATGTTATTTCAATATCAATACGCTGATTACAGTGACTATCAAAGGGCACATTTTGGCAGGTAAGCGTCAATGGATCTTTTCGGGCTTAGGCAATCCTGTTTTACCGTTAACTGTTGATTCCAGTATTTACTGGTTTGGCGGTAAATCAGATTCTATACAACTTTTAGATGGTGTAATTACTGCTGGCAGTAAAATAATAACATCAGCCACAGCTGCATTTTCTTCAGCTGATGTAGGAAAAATTATGTCGTTGATTCATAAAGATGCCCTAGGAGTTATAGATTACGCGGCGGGCTTTGTAGTTCAGTCTGTGCAATCGGCAACAAGTTTGACATTGGTAGCAGCACCAACTGCTACATATACAAACGTGGAAATACTTTATGCTACTGACTCATTGGCTGCTTACTTAAAAATGAAACTCGCTTTGGCAGGTGGTGGACATGTTCATTTTCCAAGTGGCACTTACTACTTGTCAACTGGCGTAAACAATCACCCTTCTAACTTACGTCTGACAGGAGAAAGTGAGTATAACACTACTGTTTCCTTTATTCCAACAGGCGTTGCAGGTCAGTCTTATTATGACATTAGCAATGGTAACAGGACAGATTCTGCATATATATTAAATGATTTAGATTCATTGTTTACCTATCAGACAAGTACACGTAAAAACGATTCTTACATTGATCTTAAAGATGCCTCTTGGGGAGAGAGTTTTAAGCCCGGTGACATAATACTAATCTGCGGTGGTGCTTCTTACTATGATCAGTATTATGGCGAGCAGAATGAAATCACGAAGGTAGAGCAGGGCAGAATATATTTAAAGTTTAGCCTGGTGAGAGAATATGCAGTTGAATATATGCAATACGAGGGAACCATCACTGCTGATTTTGTGCAGCCCGAGATAGGTAGCACGGTAACCGTGACAGGTGAAAGACTTTATCAGTTGCCTGCTGGCAGGCAGGGATGGCCTTTATCTGTTGGGGATAATATATACACGTTACAAGTAGGGAGTAATGCCACCACGGCTGTTTTATTGAATCCGGGTAGGGGTAATGCTCCTGCAGGAACAGTAATACCGGCCGGTACAAAAACATCGAAAGCACGAATCCTTTACAAGCTGATCGATAGGCCAAAATATGTTCATCTTGAAAAGATACGTATTTTATCTGCTCCCTATAACGTAGTCAGGTTACTTAGACTTGATAATTCCTATGGGACCAGTTTAACAAATTGTATTGTTGAGATTCACCCAGATACCCGGGCAGATAATAATACGGCATCGTTCTTTACGGATAACGCCACCAATAACAAGTTCACTAATGTTCAATTTATCTCACAGTATTTCTATTCTACGCAGATATCTCGGTCGGCCACCAGAAGCTGGTATTTGAACTGTACATTTAAAAACACTGGGCTGGATATTTCTGAATTTGCAGTAAGTACCTTTATCATCAACTGCAATTTTGATTACAATGTAAGATTAGCACAGGTTGGAATAATCAACAGATGTATTGCTTTAGGAAACAGCACGTCAAATACAATTATAGATGGTGGTATACTTTCGGCCAATATGGAAGGAGAAGATCCCAACTATTATTTACTTGTGTTTACGCAAGGCGAAATACAAAGGCAGCCAGTCTCAGACGTAGAAGTTTATAGTGTAACTAATATGATCATAAACCTGGGTAGGAAAATTGGAAATGTTGGTCTTACTGGTACTAAGGGTGTTGTTAAATTTAATCATAATAAAATCTTTGGGTCGATAGACAACTTTGGTGGCTTTGGTTCTGCAAATAACCTCAATACAGGACAAACATACGGTGCTATTCAAGAAGTAATTGGTAATACATTTATAGGAGAATACAGAGCCAATGTTACCAATCCATTCCTAAGTATCGCCGGTAACGTCAGGTTTGAAGATAATTACTTTGAATTTAGGAATATATCTAAGAATGCAATTGCAGACTTAAGAAAGACAGTTCTCAGATTTCCGGCGATATCCGATTTCCCAGATAGTACAACGGTCTTCAGGAATAATATATTTAAATATTTTCCTCTTACGCAGGAATGGCTTGTGATCAATAATCCGGTACAGATAGATAAAAGATACATTATTGAAAATAATAAATTTATCAGTAATCAGATTGACAGGTCTATAAATCTCGTCAAAAGTGACTTCAACCTTAGTTTAAGAACTTCTGATGGCGATACAAAGGGCGGCACTACAGTGTACTTGTCTAAAAAAAATGCACTAACGGATTTAAAACTGTACAAAGAATTGGTTGAATCAATAGGAGGAGTGTTGTCAGATCTAAATGTAGCCGTTGCCAGGTATGTGATAGATGCATTATACGCCAATAATCTTATTAATAAAGTTAAATACTTGAATATACATCAGGGTGATGCTCTAGCGGCGCTGGTCCCTCTTTTTGGATGGGAGTTGGGAGAAAATAGATATGACCTACGAACAGGTAGGTACGCAGAAATGGCGGGGGGAATGATTGCTTCAGATTACAGTCCTACATATGGATGGCAGGGAGATACTCTAGGTAAAAGACTATACCTAGCCTCTATTGCAGATATTGATGTTACTAATGCCTGCTTATTTGTTCAAATAGCTAAAGCTGAAACGAAAGTGACACCATATTCTATTTTTTCAGGTGGTAACAATTTTTCACTTCGAATTTCTCAAGGGAACTTAATCGGCATAGGGGATAGTGTGATCAAGTCTGGTTATGTTAAATCCATTGGATTTATTCTTTCTTCAAAGGAGGGGAACAATCAATATAATTTGCTAGATACATTGGCGACTCCAACTGTTTCAAATATAAATAGCCTAAATACTCCCTCCAATCTTACTCCTACAAATTCCAATTTCAGGTACAAGATGCAAACGCATGCTGCAACGTATAATAGCGTAACGTCGTGCGATGCAGGAATAATTGCAGAAGGGGTATTCACCTTTTTGAATGAAACAGAATCATTACTGTTACGCGACATTATTCGAATTGCCTCAGATATGTTAGGCAGACCAGTACAGTCACCTAGTGCTCAGGTAGCTGCTGGTATAGTTCCGCGGACAAACTTATCTATATCAAGAAGTGGTATTTTTGCTGTGGTGGATAATGGAGCCGCGACTATTACTATTCCACATGGCTTAGGTGTAATTCCTGCATATTGGGACATCAGAGGCAAAAATGCGAATGCAAAAAATTTGGGTATATCATCTGAGGTCGCGGATGCTACTAATATAATAATCACATTGGGTCATACAAATAATGATGGAGCAAGTATTGAATATTTATGGGAGGCAAAATCTTAAACTGATCATCGAAATTGAGAAATCATCATAATGAATTATAACATTGCATAGAATGGCTGTAACTAATCATATTTCCAAAAGTGCATTTCTTAATATATTGGTAGTTGAGGGTAATATTAGATGTGGTGCGCAGCAATTAATGTTGAATTAATACACGGAACAAAAAATCTTATACACAATGGAGAATAAAGAGAACGAATCTGGAGCAGCCGCTCAGGGCGAAAAAAATAAGGGTACTGATACGTTAAACTTAACGGCAAGTACTCAAAGCATCAATGCAGATGACCCAGTTATAAATGATGATGTTACCAGCCTGACGCAAACATGGAGCAGTCAGAAGATATCCGATCAACTTTCCTATAATTCTGACTATATCTACTAATATGGCTAATATCACAAAGAAATTAAATAAGAACACTGGTGAAAATATACAGGCGGTAAATATAACTTCTTGGTCAGCTGAAGGAGCTACTGATGTAATCCTAACGCAAGCAAATGAGACAAATTATATGGGAGGATTATATAATAAGGATGCATCAGGATACTTTAAATGGCGTACTACAGGGTCATATCCAATCAGCCGCTTGACACTGGTGAATCAGGCAAATTTTCAGAAACTGATTAATGACATAGGCACTAGCCCATATACTATTCTTATAGATAAAACCATATTGATAACCTCCATTATGGTTATCCCTGAGAACATCACCTTAGAATTTTTGCCAGGGTATTTCCTAAATATAAACACACTGATTACAGTAAGCATTAAAGGGCACATCTTGGCAGGTATGCGTCAATGGATCTTTTCAGGTTTGGGTAATCCAGTTTTACCTTCAGCCGTTGATTCAAGCATATATTGGTTTGGAGGTAAAAGTGATTCTGTACAATTACTTGATGGTGTGATCATCGCAGGAAGTAAAGTTGTTACATCTGCCACAGCTATGTTTTCTTCGGCCGATATAGGTAAAATTATGTCAGTAATTCATAAAGATGCTTTAGGTATTATAGATTACGGTGCCGGATTCGTGATTCAATCGGTTCAGTCAGCTACAAGTTTAACGCTACTTGCTGCACCTAATGCTACGTATACAAATGTAGAGTTGCTTTATGCAACGGATTTGTTAGCACCTTACTTAAAAATGAAACTTGCTTTTGGAGGTGGTGGACATGTTCATTTTCCGAGGGGAACTTACTATTTATCCACAGGTGTAAATAGGCAACCCGCATACTTGAGCATTACTGGTGAAGGAGAAAATACCACAACAATTTCATTTATCCCCACTGGCACAGGGCAATCATACTTTGATATAAGCGATGGAAATAGATCAGATTCATCGTATAATAGGGCAGATATTAATACAATTTTTACATATCAAACCAGCACCCGTAAAAACGATGGCTATATTGATCTAAAAGATGCAACATGGGGAGAGAAATTTAAAGCAGGGGACGTTATACTTGTCTGTGGGGGTGCATCTTATTATGATCAGTACTATGGTGAGCAAAATGAGATTACAAGGGTTGAAGGTGGTAGGCTTTATTTAAAGTTTAGTTTAGTTAGAGAATATTCTGTAGAATATATGCAATGGGAGGGTACTGTCACGGCTGATTTTATTCAGCCAGAGGTAGGCCAGACAGTGACAGTTACTGGCAATAGATTCATGACCCTGGCACAAGGCGGTGGACCGATAGGTACTCCCTTTTCCGTGGGAGACAATGTATATACGTTACAAGCAGGATCTACTGATACTATTTCTGTTTTGTTAAATGTAGGACGAGGGAATACTCCGGCTGGAACAATCATACCTGCTGGTACCAAGACATCAAAAGCGCGGATACTCTATGTTCAGGCAGGCAGGCCTAAATTTGTGTCAATATCGAAAATTAGAATCTTATCAGCTCCGTATAATTCTATAAGGTTGCTTCGACTAGATAATTCTTACGGTACTTCCTTGACAGATTGTATAGTGGAAATCCATCGCGATACACATGTAGATGCTAATGCGGCCTCCTTCTTTACTGATAATGCATCTAATAATAAATTTACTAATGTTCAATTTGTTTCGCAATATCACTATTCCACCCAAATATCAAGGTCTGCCACCAGGAGTTGGTACCGCAACTGTATTTTTAAAAACACGATCATTGATTTGTCGGAATTTTCGATAAGCACATTCTTTATCAACTGTACTTTCGATTACAATGTAAGACTTGCCCAAGCTGGCGACTTACGCGGATGCATAATTATTGGTAACAGTACGTCCAACTCTATAATAGAGGGTGGTATTATTAATGTAGGTACGGAATCAACTTTAGCAAATGCCCAGGCTTTATTTAATGCGGGAGAGATTCAAAGGCAGCCAACTTCAGATGTCGAGGTCTACAGTGTGAACAATGTAATAATCAAACTAGGGAATAATGTTTCAACATGTCGGTTTAATAGTGGAAAAGGGATTACTAAATTTACCAACAATAAGATATTTGGTAACTTAGATACATTTGGATCTTTCGGAAGTGCAAACAACGACCAACAACCTTATGGATTATACAGTGAGATTATGAATAATACTTTTGTTGGAGGTTTCATTAGCACCAATATAACTAGTCCTTTCATATCTTTAGGTGGAAACATCAGATTTGAGAACAATTATTTTGAATATAGAAATACCTTAGGGATACCAGTTACAAGTTTGACGAAGGCAATACTTAGAATATCTGTATTGCCGGATTATTTCGATTCTGAAACAATATTTAGAAACAATGTTTTCAAAGGATTTCCGTTAACTCAAAATTGGCTAGTCCTAGATACAGGTGTAACAATAGACCGGCGGTTCGTTATCGAAGGTAACAAATTTATTAATAATCAGGTTAATAAAAGTCTCAACCAGGTAAAGAGCAATTTTGTTTTTTCATTGAGAAGTACAGATGGCGATCATAAAGGTAGCAGCACTACCTTTATGGGTAAAAAAAATGCACAAACCGATTTAAAGCTTTATACAGAGATAATCGAATCGGTTGCAGGAACATTATCCGATTTAAATATTAAGGTCGCCAAATACGTCATTGACGCATTATATGCCAATGATCTTATTGACAAAGTGAGGTATTTAAATATTCACCAGGGTGATGCGATTGCAGCACTTGTTCCGCTGTATGGTTGGGAACTGGGGGATAACCGCTATGATATTAGGACTGGTAAATGGGCTGAAATGGAAGGCGGGATGATTTCTGCAGATTATGACGATATTTATGGATGGAAAGGTAACACAACGGGAAAGCGCTTAAACCTAGTCTCGTCGGTAGATATTGATTTTACAGATGCCTGTTTGTTTGTTCAAATAGCAAAAGCAGAGACAAAAACCTTTGCTTATCCTTTTATTTCTGGCGGAACAGAATTTGCCATTAGAGTTTCCAGTAATACTTTAGTTGGTATTGGTAGTAGCCCTATCAAAACTTCTTATGTCAAATCAATTGGATTCATCCTTTCTTCTAAGCGAGGAACAACAGATCAATATAATCTGTTAGATACGCTGGCGAATCCAACTATTTCAAATACCACTAAATTAAATATACCCCAAAATTTAACTCCAGGAGTAACAAATACGAGGCAAAAGATAGTAACCCATGCAGATAATTTTTTAAGTACTTCGACAACTGATGTGGCTATAATAGCAACGGGTATTTTCACTTTTTTAAATGCAGGTGAGGCGTTAGTTCTTAGGGATATTATTAGGATTGCATCAGAAATGTTAGGCAGACCCGTTCAGGGACCTAGCGCACAAGTATCTGCAGGAATACTTCCTCGAACTGCTTTATCAGTGACTAAAAGTGGAATTTTTAATACGCTAGATAATGGTTCTTCCACGGTAATTATTCCCCATGGTTTAGGGGTGTTTCCTACATATTGGGATATTCGTGGTAAGAATGCAAATGCTAAAAATCTAAGCTTTTCCTCAGAAGTTGCAGATTCAACAAATATTGTGATCACTTTGGGGTATACAAATAATGATAATGCGAGTCTTGAATATTTATGGGAGGCCAGATCTTAATACTATGACAAAAACTGAAAAAAATGTGCTACAAGCACTTATGCAACATGAACAACGTGAAGACTTATACGAATTGTTTGGTGCTGCTGATATAAGGGACATTGACTGGATGTACATAGGATTAGGGAAGGATGAATATTTCATGACTGTATATAGTTTGTACAATATAGGATTGATAGATCACCTTATAACTGACAGACCTTATAGAGGAGAGTATCGCGTTGGCCCGTTGCAAGCTTAACGCATATAGTTATTACACTTTATTTAATGAATATTATTCACCCATTAGCAGAGTTAATAATGGATAATTGAAGAGTGAATTGCATATCTTGATTATAGTCCTCACGATAAATTTTAGCCCTACAGAAATGTAGGGTTTTTATTAAAAAATGTTGTTATCAAATGATTGACAAAAAACGCAATAGGTAAGTGTGCGTAAAAAAAAGAATAACGTGGATAAAATTTATGTAATTAAAATGACGTTGTGTGAGAAATAGTAGACGCACAAAATGTTTCTAATGGGTTTTTAGTATAACCTAGTAAATTTCCCTTCTCATTCGTACTTTCATTTTAAATAAATATTACATTTAGAAAAAATTAATCCGTCATTACCTTAAATGTCAAAATCGAAAGTTACTAGTCTCGCATTATTACGTGGTATAGCTGTGTTAGCAGTTTGTTTTTGTCATTTTGGAAAGCCAGTTGCGGCGGGGAATGTTTTGCCAGGGATGTTTCAATGGTTTTCTGATAACGGCAAATATGGGGTGCATATCTTTTTCGTTATATCGGGATTTGTGATTCCATTTAGTCTATGGCGTGCTGAGTATTCAATAAATGACTATTTGCCGTTTTTGTACAAAAGGTTATTAAGACTGCATCCGCCATACTTAGTTGCTTTGGCTATTACTCTTATCATATCTGCCGGATCGTATTATTCGAGGCATCTGCCAAATCCGGAAACACCCATGACTATTTTAAAGTCGTTATTTTACGCCCACGCACCAGCCGATAATCCTGTATTTTGGACGTTACGTGTAGAAGCAGAATATTATATTTTTATAGGGCTATTTTTTATTCTTCTAACAAAGCATAAGAACTTGGCACTTTGTGTCGGTATCCCAATATTCCTATTACTTGGTCAATCACCACTAATAAATTATATCGGCTTCTTTAATTATGCGACATTTTTTTTTATTGGAATGGTTGGTTTCTTAATTTACAATAGTACAGGGAAAGTGTTCCTGGAATGGGGTATTTTGATCGGTTTACTATTGTTTTCTATGTGGTTTTATGAGATAGGTGGAACTTTGGTATCAGCCGTAACCGTGTTTATTATATTATTCTTTAGGAGAGTAGTAAATCCGATATATGAACATCCGGGAGAGATCTCTTATTCTATATATTTATTGCATTTCCCGGTAGGAACTAAAATGATTAATCTTCTCCAACGTTTCACTGCGCCGGCATATTACTGGGTATTGTTCATTTTAGCTTTAATAGTTTGTTACCTGTTAGGATGGCTTTATTGGAAATACATTGAGACTCCAGCGGCTCGGTGGTCTAATAATGTAAAATATGGAAAATCTAAAACTACATTTAAAAACTATAGTTTAAAAAGCTAGGAAATCAATTTCCAGGATTATATATGGACTATTTTTTAATAAAATTAGTATAGTTTTAGAGGAATAAATCAGTTGCTTATTAGCTTGCCAAGTCTTATTTTTTTAAATATCTCGATTATTATATAACAAATGATCATAATCAGAATAGTAGAAATAAGTGACATGAATATTGATATACCCGGAATTTTTACGCTCATTTCGATACGCTGAAAAGCGGGAGAAAATAGAATAATCACCAGTGGATTTAGACAGAATATCCCTAGTGTCGAATTCGATAAAGTTTGTACCAGAACTGCTATCCATGGAGGTAAATTTTCGTAAGTAAGCTTTGATGCAGTTGTGGAAATTAATAGAATAGTGGTGATAAAAACAGATGGTAGCATATATTCATTCAGAAGATTGGGATTGAAAATATAAATTTCTGCTAGTATTAAAACAGGCGATATGTAGGCTATTATAATGGGTATGCTCCATTTTATTATGTTTTTGTGCGCATGGATCACTCCCAGGATTGCATAGGGAAGCCAATAGATGAAAGGCCTGTAACTTAATTTTCCTATAATTCCAATTTCAAACCAATTTGAGTACGATATTATTGCAAAAAAGCAAAAAGAAATTAATATAATAATATATGGATAATGAAGGATCTGCAAAGTCAACTTACGAATAAAACCAAAGAGAAGGATTAACTGAAATAAAATTATAAAGTAGTACTGACCAGACCAACCATAACCGACCCAGTGTCGGCTTATTAATGTAAGTATATTGAGATTTTTTAAATCTGCTAGAATTATAAAGTAAACCGAGGACCAAAAAACAAATGGAATAAATAGTTTATATATACGATTGTAATATGTTTTTTCACTACTCTTTAATACGGATTTTTCTGTAAAATATGCCCATAAGAATATAAAGACAGGCACGCAAAATCTAAGCATATGTCCTAGAAATCTCAAACTTTCACTATCAATATCATAACGTGACTGGCTGACAGGTATCAAAAATGAACCGTGAATAAACACAACTGCGAAAATCGACATAGCCTTGAGGATATCCGCAGAAGCATTTCTTTTTTGTAAATTTTCATGTTGGCGAATTTTCATCATGAGAGTGCTATACTGCGAATGTAATAATTTTGATTACATCTCGCATTAATTAAATATTCATATTTGTTAACACCACCTGTAATGCTGGGGACACAGGCTATTTAGTAGCAAATTAAGTGTGCTTTACGATATGAACTACAGCGGATGGTATTTTATTTGATCGCCACATAAATTTTCTTTTCGGTCACGCTTTATGATGGGTGTAAATCGTTTAATTATTTAATAAAAGCAAACATTGCAATTTGAATTCTATATAGTTTATTTATACAATACTTATACGACTATTTTGGGTATTTATTGGATTTGTAACGTTTTTGATATAATATTGAAGCTTATATGACGTTTCAATGTAAAATATGAATATATATATTGTATAATTTACGAGTTAGGTCCGCAAAAATGTGGCACTTAACGTTAAAATAATCTTAATATAATGATTATAACGGCCGCTTTCGATTATTGTAGGAAAAAAAATTCTATATTAGTGGGATACAACAATGGGGAGTTAAATACGCTTGACATAACTTTTATCGCTTACTTAATTAATTTTGATGTTCTCTTTTTTTAGAAACAAAAATACATGTGGTCTTTCTCATAGTACCTCCAAACAACTTTGGTCCGTTAGCCCGACTAAATTCTTTTTGTTGGATCAGTTCATAACTCCACAGTCTCATAATAATTTCGCTTTTTATTTAAGGAAAAACGTTTTACTGGGAGATTTGAATCATTTTAATACATATCAATAATATGAATATACTTTACGCATTTAATAAAATATCAATTTATTTATTACTTTTTTCTGCAATTTTTCTCTCTTCTTGTGGAAGCACACCTAATGTGGTGTATTTGTCAAATCTCGATTCTACAAAGTACACTCAAATTCCAAAAGCCGCCTTTACTCAGCCACTCATTCAAACAGATGATATTTTATCTATAACTATTCAGACTCAGGATGTCACTGATCCTTCTGCATTTAATCAAACATCAAATGGATCTGGAAACGCAGAACAGAAAAGTACTGAAATTAGTGGCTTTCTTGTCGACGAGGAAGGGAATGTGGAGATACCTATTATTGGTGCTGTTAAAGTCTCGGGGTTGACTACAAATCGTGCCAAAGATCTAATAAAACTAAGGGCTTCAAAATATTATAAAGAGCCAACAGTTCAAGTCCGATTCTCAAATTATAAGGTTACGATTTTAGGAGAAGTGGCTAAGCCAGCTGCATATGTATTACCTAACGAGAAAGTAACAATTTTCGATGCAATTTCACTGGCTGGAGATTTAACCATTTACGGAAAAAGAGATAATGTAATGCTTATGCGAGATAACGGCGATAAGAAGGACATTATTAGATTGGATCTTACTTCTTCACAAGTAGTTGCTTCGCCATACTATTACGTTCGGCAAAATGATGTAATATATGTTGAACCAACAAAGGCAAGAACAGCGGCTAACAATTCGGCCAGAACTACGATGATTACCATAGGCATATCTTTAGCGACCCTATTGATTACCATATTAGCAAGACTTTAACTAAATACGCATGAGTACACCTATGTCTTCTCAAGATGATGTTTTTGTAGAAAAGAATCAGATTGATTTTAAAGCACTTATTGGTAAAATGATTAGAAACTGGTATTGGTTTCTATTATCATTAATAGTGTTTACATCACTATCCTTTGTTTACCTTAAATACACCATTCCAATTTATAAAACTTCCGCAAAAATCCTTATTACTAGTGATCAATCTAAGGGTTCAGGAGATGATGCGATGGCTAAAGCTTTGGAGAGTCAATTTAGTACGGCAAGTAATATTGAAGGTGAGGCAGAGATCCTTAAGACCAGGCATTTAATGGAACAGGTTGTAAGAAATCTCAAACTATATATTAATTATTATCGCAAGGGTAAGGTACGAACCGTGGATTTATATAATGGTACTCCACTAATAATACGGCTTTTTGAATCACCAGATAGTATACACCCAATGACTGTCGACGTGACTTTTCAAGGAAATAAGGTACGTATTTTTAATGACACTTTTGATAGGCAAGTAAATTTTTATGAACCGTTTATTTTACCTGGCCTCGGTCGTGTGCAAATTGAAAAAGGACCTGTGGAACCTTATAAAGATGAAGTATATTCAATTAGTATTTCGACACCAAAAAATACGGTTGGAGGTTTAATGGGTAAACTGGAAATATTGATCCCTATTAAACAGGTTGACATGATTTCGCTGAGTTATACTGACCCAGTGTATTTGCGTTCAGAGGATATATTAAACAAACTAATACAGGCATACACTGATGGAAATTTACTGGATAAAAATAAGATTGCAGATAGCACCATAGCTTTTATTGATAATCGGCTCATATATGTTGGGAAAGAGTTAGGGAATGTTGAAGGTAGCGTGCAAACTTTTAAACAACGTAATAAACTGGCGGATCTCACTGCTCAATCTGGCTTGCTTGTTAACTCTACTGGTACAAATATAGAAGAACAAGCCAGGGTTGAAACTCAACTAAGTGTCCTAAATTCGGTTTTAGGATATTTGGAAAGTTCAGGATCTAACCAAAGGTTGGTACCTAGTGGCGCTCTTTTAGATGATCCAAATTTTGCAAGTTTGGTAGATAGGTACAATACTATTGTTTTGGAAAAAGAAAAACGAAGTATTGGACAAACAGAAGATAATCCATATATGCAGAATCTGAACAATCAGATAGCATTAGCCAAAGCCGATATGTTAACCAGTCTTAGGGGGATGAAAAAATCGTTGTTAATATCTAAGTCCAAAATTGAATCACGCAGCAATGTCCTGGCTGGCGAAGTCCATAAAGTACCAGTGGTAGAAAGAGGTTTCTTGGATTTATCCCGACAACAACAAATTAAGCAAGAGTTGTATGTCTTTTTACTACAAAAGAGGGAAGAAACGGCAATATCAAAAACCTCAAATATCTCCAATAGTAAAACTATCGAACCACCTGCATCTTACGGGCCAATTAGTCCAGTGAGGGCAAATATTATTGCTTATGGTGTGATGTTCGGTCTTTTCCTTCCATTTGCATTTATCTTTGTTACGGACAGGTTAAATAACAAAGTAAATTCAAAAGAGCAAGTTGGCAACCATACTCAAGTATCTATAATTGCTGAAATTGGGAAGAGTCCAGATGAGCTTCAAGCGATCGTTGTCGAACAAGGCTCACGTACTCCGATTTCAGAACAGTTCAGGTCATTACGTACAAACCTTGCTTTCTTTTTAAATGATAAACAGAAAACTATCCTTTTAACTTCAAGTATGTCTGGTGAAGGTAAATCATTTATTTCGATTAATCTCGCAGCCGTCTTGGCGCTTTCAGGTAAGAGGGTAGTGATAATGGAAATGGATCTACGAAAACCAAACCTAGCTAACAAGCTTAACATGAAGCATGATTTTGGCTTTACAAATTTTGTAGTTTCAACGGATATTCAATGTGAAGATATTATCAAGCCTTCAGGTATTCTCGATAATCTTTTTATAATAAGCTCTGGAAACATTCCTCCGAATCCAACGGAAATCATACTGAATAAGCGCATGGATATCTTGATGCAGCACGTAAAAGATAACTTCGATTTTATTATTATTGATGCTCCCCCAATCGGAATGGTAACTGATGCACAATTACTTAGTAGATATGCTGACCTAACCTTATATGTCGTGCGGCAGGGATATACATTCAAAGAACAGCTTGCTATACCTCAAGAAATATTTACTAACCAAAAGATAAATAACCTTGCTATTATTATGAATGAAGTTCACAAAGAAGCGGGTTATGGATATGGATATGGTTATGGTTATGGATACGGTTATGGCTATGGAATTGAACAAGAAAAGCGAGGATTTTTTTCTAGGCTATTCAAAAAACAATAATGAAGGAATTAATACATAAGCTAAATAATAATCCCAAGTATTCGAGGTTATTTCAGTGGGGTAAGATGATATCTATAACTGGATCGGCACAGATGGTGGTTCAGGCTACAGGGTTGCTTACTGGTATATTAATTATTAGGATGTTACCTACTAAAGAGTATGCTTATTATACCATAGCCAATACAATGCTCGCAACTATGACTCTCCTGGCTGATGGGGGAATAAGTTCAGGGGTTATGGCAAAGGGTGGGAAAATTTGGAAGGATAAGAAACAATTAGGTCAAGTTTTAGCTACGGGCCTGGATTTGCGTAAGAAGTTCGCGGTATTTAGTCTAATAATTGCTGTGCCAATTTTGATTTATTTGTTGAATCACCAAGGTGCCAGTTTATGGACAATTGTGTTCATTGTCGCGGCATTGATACCTTCATTTTTTGCTGCTCTTTCTGATTCGCTATTGGAGATAATCCCACGACTTCACCAAGATATTAAAATGTTGCAGGGTAATCAGTTATTGGTGAGTGTGCTGAGATTAATATTATCTGTGGCCTCTGTTGTTTTCTTTCCATTTACATTCGTGGCCTTGATTGCAAACGGTATTCCTAGAATGTATGGTAACTCGAGATTAAAAATAATAACATATCAATTTGCTGAGAAAGAGATGGCCCCCGATCCACAGATCAGGGCTGATATATTAAAGATAGTAAAAAGAACGCTCCCTGGCGCAATCTATTATAGTCTATCTGGACAAATTACTATTTGGCTGATGTCTGTTATGGGTACAACTTCTTCTATTGCACAAGTAGGTGCTTTAGGGCGTTTATCTATGGTATTAACTATATTCACTGTGATGTTTTCGACATTGATTACACCTCGATTTGCAAGGTTTGAGGATGACAGAAAGTTATTGATTAGTAACTTTTTAAAAATTTTTTGTGGATTAGTTATACTATGTTTTTTTATAGTGGGTATTGTCTATGCGTTCCCGAATCAGCTTTTATGGATCTTAGGGAAGGGATATGGAAATCTTTCAACTGCGTTAGTGTTGAGCGTTACTGGTAGTTGTTTGAGTTTAATATCTGGTTCTGTTTTTACGCTTTCAACAAGTAGAGGCTGGATCATCAACCCCTTATTTACTATTCCCCTGAATGTCTTGGCCCTAGTCCTCGGTATATTATTTTTGGATATATCAACTTTAAATGGGATACTTCTCTTGAACATATTCATGGCTGCTGCACAAATAGCCATGTTGATAGTTTTCTTTTTTATAAAAGCGTTAAAATCCAATAATTAAGTTATGAGTTTATTTTATAGGGTAATTTTAAAGTTTGAAAAACTAGTTCGACATGAACAATTTCGCGAATTACGTCGCAGTCTTAAAAAGTGTGGAGAGGGTGTCATCATTGATCCCACCTGTTATATATTGATGCCCAGGGAAATGGAAATTGGGGACAATACGTCCATTTCTGCTTATACAACTATCTACGCAACGTTTGGTGTGAAAATCGGAAGTAATTGCCTTATATCAAGCAACTGCGGTATTTCATCTTATAACCATATACAAAATTCAAAAAATAGACCAGCAAGTGTTGACCAGGATTCTCAGTTTTCTAAGTCTGTTATAATCGGGAATAACGTTTGGATAGGTATGAATGCTTGCGTTTTACCGGGAGTTGAAATTGGAAATAATTCCATCATAGGATCTGGTAGTGTCGTAACTAAAAATGTCCCGGCGAACGAAGTGTGGGTAGGAAATCCTGCTCGATATGTGAAAACATTGAATTTTTTAGAGGAGGCGTGATATGTTGTCAGTAATAATACCCACATGTAACAGGAACGATTTATTGTCAAAGTGTCTTGATTGTCTTACACTGGGAAACAAAGAGTTTGTTGCAGCAGAATACGAAATAATTGTTACTGATGATGGTCGTGATAACCAAGCCAAAACGCTGCTGCTGGAATCATATCCGATGGTGCGTTGGATTGAAGGTCCAAAGCGAGGGCCTGCTGCTAATAGAAATTGTGGCGCTGAACACGCAAAATTTGATTGGTTAATCTTTATAGACGACGACTGTTTGCCGTCTGAAGGAATTATAAATTGTTATTATCAAGCATTTATAAAGGGAGATTTTTTTGCTTTTGAAGGTGCAATTAATGCGGATAGACCACAAATGCGTTACGACGAGGAATCGCCGTTAAATCTGAATGGTGGTTGTTTTTGGTCGTGTAATATTGCTGTTTCCAGAACGATATTTTTAAGCGCTGGCGGATTCGATGAAGGGTTTCCTTATCCGGCAATGGAGGATACCGATTTCCAGATGAGGATTTTGGAAAAGACTCCAATAAAGTTTGTAAAAGAAGCTGTGGTTATCCACCCGTGGAGACGAATTAAAGCTTTTACAAGTTATAAAAGCCGTCTTAGCGGGCAAAAATACTTCAGAGAGAAATATTTTAAGGGTTCAACTCAAGGTTACCGATTTGCGAGATTCAAGATTCTCGTAGGTTCAATTATATTTGAGTCGATTACGTTAGCAAAGTACTCATTTCGTGGGACAGGGTTCTTTCTAGAGAAACTTTATTTTAATTTTTTGATGATTTTCAATTAAACTTCATTGTGTATATTATGAAGTTAAATAAAATACAATTATGGATAACCATGAAGGCCTGATTTAATTATGAAAAAAAACTACTTAGCACTTTTGCGGCATAAGTTGCAAAATATACGGTCCTCTATTAGGATAACATATTACAAAAGTATGGGGCTTTCAACAAAAGGGGCTTTAAAGCTTGGAAAGATTAGATGCAATTGGCCGAACAATGTAAGATTTGGGAACAATTGTGACATTGAAGATGGCGTACTTTTTAAGATAACTCAACCATTTTCTGGCCTTAATTATATCCAGTTGGGTGATAATGTTTTTGTAGGCGCTGATTGCCAGTTCAATTCAAGTACACAAATAATAATTGGTGATAATTGTCTGATAGCATCTAACACAACATTTGTAGATACAGGTCACGAAAACGTTTTAGGTACATTAATAAATAAACAACCTTGCACTTTTGAAAGCATAATACTTGGGGAGGATGTTTGGATAGGTACACATTGTTCTATACTAAAAGGTGTAAAGATTGGCAATGGAAGTATAGTTGGTGCAGGATCAGTAGTTAATAAGTCTATTCCGGAAAATCAAATTTGGGCGGGAGTACCTGCTAGATATATACGAAACCGCATCTAAACTTTAAATATGAATTCTATAGTTTGTACGATTTTTGAGAAACACTATCATTATGGTCTTGCCGCATTTATAAATTCATTACATAGAAGCGGTTTTTCAGGAAATGTTTACGCGGGATACAGAGGCACGTTACCTAAATGGTGTTCTGCAGCAGTAACGAATGACGGCCTCGGGTGGCAGGGTGGAAGTTCATTATTAGTTACGGAGGACCTCACTGTACATTTCCTTCCGATTGTAACTGACTTTCATTTGGCAAACTATAAGCCAGATTTCATGCTTGAATTAATGAAAGGTGTAGCGAAGGATGCAAAGGGTATCGTTTATTTTGATCCTGACATCGTGGTAAAATGTAGTTGGGACTTTTTTGAAACTTGGATGTCATTTGGGGTGAGTTTAGTTCATGAAATCATTAGCAATGACATGCCTGCTACCCATCCAATTCGTTTGGGTTGGGGAAATGTGATTAAGAGCAGTAACCGCGAAATCAAACGAAATATAACTTCTTATATTAACAGCGGTTTTTGTGGCGTGAGAAGAGAAAATATAGAGTTTCTTGAAGTCTGGTCAGACATAATTAGGGTTGCCATAAAAGACTACGGATTCAAATCCAATGAATTCGCTCATTCTAAACGAACTGACTTGTTTTTCGCAAAAGACCAGGATGCTTTTAATATCGCTGCAATGTGTAGTGAATCTCCTATTAGTGAAATCGGGCCAGATGGGATGGATTTTGCTAGTGGAGGTTTCACAATGGCACATGCGGTCGGCGGACGAAAACCGTGGATGAAAAATTTTATATCATTAGCTCTCAGGGGTATGTCTCCAAGTGCTGCTGATAAAATATTTTGGGCAAATGTTAGCGGCCCGATTACACCTTATTCTTCTTCTGAGATTAAACTGAAGAAAATAGCGATCGGTACCGCGGCCTTTTTAGGTAGATTTTATAGAAAAAACTAACTTACAAGAATACAAATCTATGGAGCTAAAGGGGTTCTTTTCAGAAATAAGGTTATATATATGCAATGAGTTGGTTTCAAAAATTCCGAGTCACAGCCTCCGTAATATCTATTATAGGAAGGTAATGGGATTTGCTTTTGGAAATAACTGTTCTGTGCATATGCATTGCTTTTTCGATTGTGCAAAGAACATAATTATTGGTAAAAATTCGGTAATCAATGCAAAATGCAGATTGGATAATAGGGGACGAATAATTATTGGTGCTAATGTCTCAATTTCGCAGGAAGTACTTATTCTAACTGCTGATCATGATGTAGGATCAGCTGATTTTGCTGGCAGAAATCTAACTGTTAATATTGAAGATTATGTTTGGATTGGTACAAGAGCGACAATTTTACCTGGTGTAAATATTGGCGAAGGTGCATTAATTGCAGCTGGAGCGGTAGTTACAAAAGACGTAGTGCCATATGCAATAGTAGCGGGTGTACCGGCGAAGATAATTAAGATGCGAAGAAAGGACTTGACATATGAGACAAGCTATCGGAGACTTTTTCAATAGTTTATATACATTAATAATAACTCAAAAATAGAGAGAGGTAAATGCGGTATTTGATACAACAAAGTGCTTTCGTAATTAGATTTCGGTATCTGGCAAAACTTGCAGGATTGTTAAGGGCAACGTGGTTCAAAACTCTTGGTATGAAGGTTGGAAAGGGAACAATTCTTCCAAAATTATTTGTCACTTGGCCGCATCAAGTTCAAATAGGTGGTAATTGTGTTCTCGAGCCGCAGATTTACTTTAAGTATGATGGAATTTGGAAAAATGGCCCTTCGATAGCGGTAGGAAATAACACCTTTATTGGAATGGGATGTGAATTTAATATTAACCATGGGATCACAATTGGTAATGATGCGTTAATAGCTTCTGGATGTAGGTTTGTCGACCATGACCATGGATATAATATTGGAATGCCTATGAACAAACAACCAAGTAAGGGCCAGTCTATCTGGATTGGAAACGACGTTTGGATAGGGTGTAATGTAGTAGTATTAAAGGGTGTGAAGATAGGAGACGGAGCAATAATAGCAGCAGGTGCTGTACTAAATAAGTCTGTCAATTCAAACGAAATATGGGGAGGAATTCCCGCAAAATTAATAGGAAAAAGAAAAATGATAGCCGAAGGTAACATATGAAAATTATATTTCTCTGCGGATGTCTGGAACCCGGAAGGGATGGTGTTGGTGATTATTGCAGAACATTGGCGTACACGATGATAAGAAAGGGTTTAAAGGTAGCGCTGCTATCTTATAATGATTTCTATGTGCAAGAAGTTGAGCAAATGGACCCTAAAGATGGTGGCGTTACACCTAGCATTTTAAGGTTACCTTCAACTATGCGACACGATAAAAAGTTAACTTTTGGTATTCAGTGGATAAATCATTTTAGCCCGGATATTATAAGTATACAATATGTTCCCTATTCATTTAATAAGAGAGGGTTGCCCTTTGGATTGTCAAATGAATTTGCAAAGCTAACAAGCGGGACAAGTACTCACGTCATGTTTCATGAAATTTGGCAGGGTGAATCTAAGGAAAGTGGTGTAAAGGATATAATACTAGGGTATTTACAGCGAAAGATCTCGATATCAATCGTTTCTTCCACTAAAGCAAAGTGGGTTTCTACAACAAATGATTATTATAGGAATAGTATATTGAAGGCTGGAGCAGAAAATGTATTTAAAATTCCTGTTTTTAGCAATATGCCATTAGGGAAAATAAAGGAAAGCTCGGTTTTTGATTTGCTTCCAAATGAGATAACAGAACATCGAAGCGATTATATAATTGCTTCTTTTTTTGGTGGGTTGCTGTTTCATCATCAAATTTTTGAAAGCTTAATAAAGTTCGCTAATGATGTTAGAAAGCAAACGGGTAAAAAACTAATTATAACCCATATAGGCAGAAGTAAAGGAGTAGAGAACCAATTCAAGCAAGTTAAATTGAAAACAGGGATCGAAACATTTGTTCTTGGTGAATTTAGCGAACAGGATGTTGCAGACTATTTGATTAAAGTTGATTTAGGACTTACTAATTATCCTAAGGTCCTTTTTGAAAAAAGTGGTAGTGTAGCTGCGTTATTATATAATGAATGCCCTGTGGTATTTTTGAAGGAGGGTTTTGAAAATGATAACAGAAAAATCTCAGAAATTACTGAATTGAAAGATTTGGATAATGTTGATTCCTTTTATACGCAGGCGGGAAAGTATAGTGTTAAATACGGGGTTGAAGCTGCTTATGATTTATATACAAAAATGTTTAATAATTAAATTATTAGGTTTATGACTGTTGGATTGTTAACCACTAATTATAACACAATGAATATGTCTACCCAATGTGTAGATCATTGTTTGCGTTTCGCTGATGATAAAATAGATCAGTTTTTTGTAGTGGATGATCATTCTACTGAAAAATTTGATCTACCCTTTGAAAATGTAGAGATTTTACGTAATCCGGTTAACCTTGGGCTTGTTAAAAGTCTAAATAACGGTTTAAGCCATATGACTACTGATCTGATTATATTATTTGATTCTGATGCTTGGCCTTTGGAAGATTATATCTTAAAAACCAAGCAGTATTTTATCGATAACCCTGATATAGGCATTGCGGCATATCATACTGTCAATGCTGATGATAAACTCATGGCTTCATTCGAAGCAGAGCCTAATGCAATGAGCCTTATATTGGGGCAAAAGTTGCATTCATACTATCAAAGGTTTTTTGAAAAGAACCCTAAAAGGATAACTGTCTATACTTGTGCAATGGTAATCAGGAAAGAAGTTTTGGAACAAATTGGAAATTTTGACGAAAGCTATGATTGGCTTGAGCTTGATCACGATATCTGCATGAGCGCGTCAAGAAAAGGATGGGGCATTGGTGTTATTCCTATTAAAGCATTTCATAAAGGGAGTGGGACTGCCCAAAAGGTTAGTCACCGTGTAATCCGGTTTTACAAAAACCGTATCAAATTGCTAAGAAAATTTCATAAGTATCCAGCGGAAGGATTGTTGAATTCTATGATTGTCGGCCGATTGTCTATTGAATATTTAGCAATCAATGTTTTAGGCCGTTTTAAATTTTCTGAAGAAGTAAGAAAGGACAAATCTTTTTCAAGAGCAGAATTAATTAAGTTAATAATATCCGGTAAACTTTAATACATGCAGATTTCCTCTACCCCAAGAACGATTACAGAGCCCGTTAGTATTTATATGGATACTTTGCGTATTCTTGCCGCTCTTACTGTATTCTATGGTCATGCCTACGCGCAGTGGTTTACTACTGCGGGATATAATTATGCTGGCATAGATTGGGGACACGTTTCAGTGGTTGTTTTTTTTGCTTTATCTGGCTATGTAATTGCACATACCACGACTGGAAATAACCGGGGGCCGTCATTATATGCACAAAGTAGACTAAGTAGATTATCATCTGTAGTCATACCAACGCTGATGGTTACAGCGCTGATTGAGATTTTAGTAAGGTTTCTTGATCCAGAACTAGTAATGCATTATACCAGAGGGCTTTCATGGCCAAGGTATCTATTGTCAGGTCTATATTTGAATGAAATATGGTTCTTATCGGCCTCACCACCTATCAACGGTCCATTATGGTCTTTATCGTTTGAATTTTGGTATTATGTCATATTCGGATGTTTCTTTTATAGGACTAAAAGTTGGATTTCCATTGCCGTTATTACTGTAGCATGTTTGATTGCGGGGCCAAAAATTTTGGCCATGATGCCAATCTGGATATTAGGTAACCTCGCATACCGTGTTCAAAATTCGATAAAAAGCCAATCTATTACTTGGATGGTAGTATTTGTTTCATTCTCGATAGCGATTGCATTGGCCGTAATGCTACCTTCTTTACCTTTTCACCTTGGCCGTCCACCTTTGTTTTTTGCAGGGCAATTTATCACCGATTTTATAGTCGGAATTTTTATGGCAATTTCATTGTGGGCATTACCGGCTGCTTATGGAAAGCCAAGATCAGCTGTAAGTGCTAACAAAGCAATGGTGTTTTTAAGAAAATTTGCTGATCTGACGTTCCCCCTGTATGTGCTTCACGATCCACTACTGGTTTTGTTTAGGTCCATTTGGAAAACGAAATTATTTGACGTTTTTCAAATGAGTATAGGAATAATTACAGTGTTTATTGCTTGTATGATACTTGGATATCTGATGGAAGAAAAGAGAGATAAATGGGTATCATTATTTAAAAATATATTCATAAAGGGAGAAAAAATTCTTGTACCTAGTCCCAATAAAATATAGTTATGAAGATATTATTGCTGTCACACTATTTTTATCCTCAGATAGGTGGGATCGAGATCAATTCTGAACTATTGGCCATTGCTTTTCATAATCATGGGCATGAGGTTAGGTTATTGACATGGTCGGCTGATCCTGGAAACAAGCATTTTGATTATACAATCATTCGTCAGCCTGATGTTAAAACGTTGCTTAAACAACATATGTGGGCGGACGTAGTATTTGAAAATAATCCTTGCTTGCGATTGGCGTGGCCTGCTTATTTTTTGCGCAAGCCGTCGGTAGTTGCTTTATGTACCTGGGTAAGCAGGAGTGATGGTACCAGTGCCTGGCAGGATAAGTTAAAATTACGATGGTTGAAAAGAGCGGACAAGGTTATTGCTGTGAGTAATGCTATAAAAGAAGTGTGTTTTCCTCCAGCTGTTGTTATTGGCAACCCTTACGGCGTAGATATTTTTAAAACATTGCCAGCAGTACAGCGAAATTTAGACTTTGTATTTCTGGGTAGGTTAGTTTCTGATAAAGGCGCGGATTTAGCTATAGAGGCTATTCACCAGTTAAAAGAAGAATCTATTAAATTTACATTAACCATTGTTGGTGATGGTGACGAAATGCTCCCACTAAAGAAAATGGTTGAAGATTATCAACTGCAAGATCTGGTCACATTTACAGGAGCACTGAGGGGAGATGTTTTGGTTAGAAAGTTAAATGAACATAAATATATGCTTGTTCCATCCAGATGGAAGGAGCCTTTTGGTAACGTTGCATTGGAAGGGATGGCCTGTGGTTGTCTCCCTATTGTTGCTGATGGAGGAGGCTTGCCTGATGCGGTTGGTGAAGCTGGAATTGTGTTTGAAAGGGGCAGCGTTGACTCATTGGTAAACGCAATTAAAAATTTAAGGGCAAACGTGGAGCTCGAAAAGAGCCTTCGTGCTAAAGCCGATCTCCATCTACTTAACCATCATCCGGAAATGATTGCAAAAAAATACCTTGAAGTACTGAGTAACGCTGTAAAACATTAAATATGAAAATTTTAGTTTCACATCCGCATGGCAATCGAAATGTCAGATCTATCATTAAAGCATTTGATGAGCGAGGACTTTTGGTTGAATTCGATACTACGTTGGCGATCAATACAGATGCATATTGGTTAAAGGCTTTGCCTGCAGGCATACGTCAGGAAATGTTACGGAGAACGTTTCCACTAGATGAAAACAAAATAGTAGGCCACCCAGTGCGTGAACTGGTTAGAATGATTTCACCGCGCATTGGAATGAAAAGTCTTGTAACACACGAGACGGGATGGGCTTCGGTTGATGGCGTATACAAAGATTTTGATGCCTCTGTTTCAGAGAGGCTTTCTGGCATATTAGGAAAGAAAAGCTTAAATGCTGTTTATGCATATGAAGATGGTGCGTTGGATACCTTCACCAGGGCAAAACAATTAGGGCTAAAATGTATATATGACTTACCTATTGCCTATTGGGAAACCGGTCGCCGTTTGATGATGGAAGATGCAGAAAGATTGCCAAAATGGGCAATAACATTGGGGGGAGGAATTAAAGATTCTCAGCAGAAGTTAGACAGGAAGACCAGAGAACTAGAAATGGCCGACATGGTTGTGGGGCCCGGTAGTTTTGTAATGGATTCACTCCCTATATGGGCCAAAGATAAAAAAATTGTGATGTCTCCCTTTGGCTCACCGGTAGCTACTGGCCAAAATGATAATCATAACATGTCTGCAGCACAATTGAAGGATAAGCCTCTTCGTATTTTGTTTGTTGGATCAATGGGGCAACGAAAAGGATTGGGCGATTTGTTTGATGCGATAAAATTAGTAAACAGTAATAACGTTGAATTGGTAGTAATGGGCTCAATGCTTGCGCCAATGGAATTTTATAAAAAAGAGTTGCCTAATTTTACATATGAACCCGGAAGATCGCACGACCAAGTACTTGCTTTAATGAGAAGTTGTGATGTATTCTGCTTACCTTCTATTGTAGAAGGACGGGCCTTGGTAATGCAGGAAGCAATGAGCCAACAATTACCATTAATTATTACTCCAAATACTGGTGGGGCTGATTTAATTATTGAAGGGGAAACGGGGTTTTTAGTTCCAATTAGATCGCCAGCGGCAATAGCTGAAAAGATCAATTGGTTGTTGGAGCACCGCGATAAATTACCACAAATGGGACTGTCGGCGCAAAGACATGCTGTTACCTATACTTGGGACAATTATGGTAAAAAGGTGGTGGATGCGGTAATAGAATATATGGCCTAAGAGTTGTAAAATCATGAAGAATAAAATTAGAAGCAACACTAAAAATGTAGGCGCAGATCCTGATAAATTCATCAAAAGGGCGATTTGGGCTTACTTTTTATTGCTTATATTCGAAGGTGCTTTGCGTAAATGGATTTTGCCTGGACTATCTACACCCTTGTTATTAGTTCGTGATCCTATTGCTCTTTGGGTAGTTTATAAAGTTTATGATTCTAATCGACTTCCTGATTCGCCTTATTTATACGGAATATTTTGGATTAGTTTTATCGGTTTTTTTACTGCATTGATATTTGGACATGGTAGTCCGCTAGTAGCGATATTTGGTGCTAGAATAATGCTTATACATTTTCCCTTTATGTTTGCTATGGGCGTGATTTTAAAAAGAAATGATGTCATTCAAATGGGGAAAGCACTTCTTTGGATTTCTCTTCCGATGGTTGTTTTAATCGCATTGCAATTTTATACGCCTCAAACCTCATTAGTGAATAGAGGAATTGGCGGTGAAGGAGGCTCTGGATTTAGCGGTGCAATGGGTTTTTTTAGACCATCAGCGACCTTTTCATTTACTAATGGCACAGCGTTATTTTTTGGCCTCGTAAGCGGATTTGTAATTTACTTTTGGCTGAATCCAAATGCTGTAAATAAATTATTGTTAATAGCTTCATCGATGGCATTGATTATGGCGATACCATTATCGATTAGCAGAACGTATATGTTTACGATAGGTGTGACAGTCCTTTTTGCCGCATTTGGAGCTTCAAGAAATCCCAAATATGCGGGGAAAATGGTACTTGCATCAGTAGTATTAGTTTTTGCTGTTATGCTATTAAGCCAGGTTAGTTTTATCGCAACAGCAATCGAAGTTCTGACTGGCAGATTTGAGAATGCAGCACAATCAGAAGGAGGCTTAGAAGGAACGTTAGGCGAACGTTATTTGGGCAGTTTCACCGGCCCATTTGTGAAAGCTACTGAAATACCATTTTTTGGTTATGGATTGGGTTTGGGAACAAGTGTTGGAAGCCAACTACTCACTGGTAGCGTTTCATATTTAATTTCGGAAGGTGAGTGGGGAAGAATCATTGGTGAGTTAGGATTAGTGCTCGGAACTGGAGTCATCTTCATCAGATTGGGTTTCGCTTTTAAACTTTTTATTGCTGGTTATAAAAGGTTGGTAAATGGTGATTTACTGCCTTGGATGTTACTGGCCTTTGGCTTGTTGATAATCCCACAAGGGCAGTGGGCACAACCGACCTCGCTAGGTTTCTGTACTGTTATCGGTGGGTTAATATTCGCCTCATTAAATAAAGATACTCCTCCCATGATTTCTACAAAAAGCAATAAAGCAGTGCGGAGCTCACTTGTAAATCCCGCAATAGTATGAAAATAATATTTTTTGCCCATCCATTATTCTTAGGCTCGCAGAGCATGCCACGTTTTGTCAGTATGCTGGCAAAAGGTATGGAAGCCCGCGGCCATCAAGTTGATGTATGGAGACCTGAACCACTTTTTTCTAATATTCCTGTTAAAGGAATAAAGAAATGGTTAGGGTATATGGATCAGTACCTGGTTTTTCCACAAGTAGTAAAACGTAAATTAAAAAAAGAAGGAAAAGATGTATTATATGTAGTAACCGATCATGCTTTAGGCCCTTACGTGCCTTTGATTGCCGGTCATCCACACGTAGTACATTGCCATGATTTTTTAGCACAACGTTCTGCGCTGGGTGAGATCCCAGAAAACCTAACTTCTGCGAGCGGCCAGAAATATCAGGCTTACATCCGTAATGGATATTCAAAAGGAAAGAACTTTATCTCCGTATCTGAAAAAACACGTACAGATTTAAAGGAGTTTCTTCCATCTGCTCCTTTACTTTCAGAAATGGTTTACAATGGTTTAAACCCTTCATTTGCACCGGGATCTGCCATAGCAGCAAGGGCTGCCCTTGGGCAAACCTTAAAAATGGACTTAAGCAATGGGTACATTTTACATGTTGGGGGTAACCAATGGTACAAAAACAGGGAAGGCGTAATTGCTATATATGACCAGTGGAGAACCATATCCGGCCGCACTTTACCTTTGATTTTAATAGGCAATACCCCATCTGGCGGCTTAATGGCTAAATATGAAGCCTCTGCCTGGAAAAAAGATATACATTTTTTCTCCGGTCTTGATGATAAATCGGTTTATGATGCTTATACTGGTGCAACGGTATTTTTGTTCCCCTCAATTGCTGAAGGTTTTGGATGGCCGATAGCAGAAGCCATGGCTAGTGGCACCCCAGTAATTACTACAAATGAGGTACCCATGCTTGAAGTAGCAGGTGATGCGGCATTTTTAATTGACCGCAAACCATCTGATACAACGGAACATGAGCTTTGGGCAACCAACGCTGCGGCAGTGCTAAACAGGGTAGTTACATTAGAAGATAAGGAACGTGACATCGCTGTAAGCAGGGGCCTTGCCAATGTGCAGCGTTTTAAACTGGAAGAGGCTTTGGATAAAATAGAATTGATTTACAAACAGGTTTTAAATAGTTAACATGAAGATACTCCATATTGTTCCCTCTTATAAACCTGCATATATATATGGTGGACCGATAGAGTCTGTATCTAAACTATGTGAAGGTTTAGCTGCGGCAGGGCACCAGGTGGATGTTTTTACCACTACTGCTAATGGTACTACAGAGCTTGATGTTGAACCAGGGAAAGTGATTAACGTTGATGGCGTTAATGTAATTTACTTCAAAAGGATTACTAAAGACCCCACACATGTATCAACCGACTTGTGGTTGCACCTGTGGAAGAACGTAAAACATTATGATATAGTAAATATCCAATCATGGTGGAGCGTATTGGTGGTTATTGCTGCCTGTATTGTTCACATGAAAGGCGTTAAACTGGTGATTTCGCCACGCGGCATGTTAAGCCCATATATTTTTACATCTGGCGCGGCAAAAATGAAAAAGATCATCCACGCCACAATGGGCAAATGGGCACTGTCTAAATCATATTTGCACGCCACAGCACAGGTAGAGTTTAACGAATTTCGTGAGGTAATTGCAGATTGTAAAGGTTTTATTGCTCCCAACAACGTAACCATGCCAGATACGCCGATTATTAAACACCAGAATGACGTATTTGAGGTAATTTTTATGTCTCGTGTGCACCCCAAGAAAGGAATAGAAATATTACTGAACGCTATATCCAAATTGAATTTCCCAGTGCGTTTAAGAATAGCCGGAAGTGGGGATACAGATTACACAGAGAAATTACAAATTTTGACAGTTGAACTGGGCATTGCAGATAAGGTAGAATGGATGGGCTGGATTGGCCGTGATGACAAGTTTAAAGCCTTGATGGATGCAGATCTGTTTGCATTGGTATCATACAATGAAAACTTCGCCAATGTTGTAATTGAATCGCTGCATATGGGCACAGCAGTACTGGTTTCTGAAGAAGTTGCCTTGTCTGGTTTTGTACGCGATACCAAACTTGGATGGGTAACTTCACTAGAGGTTGATGACGTAGCTAAACAACTGACTGCTGCTTATACTGATCAGGGACATAGAAACTGGATAAGGGAAAACGGCAGGGAACTGATTGCCGCTTCTTTTTCTGAGAAAAAGCTGATTGGCGATTACGTGATGGAATACAGTAAGATTATTGCAAATTAATAGAAGGAATTAAAAATATATTACTCGATACATATGGTTAACGCAACTTTACTTCAAGCCGTAATTCTAACTAAAAATGAAGAACCAAATTTAACGCGGGTACTGGATAAACTGACCTGGCTGGAAAAGGTAGTTATTCTGGATAGCTACAGCACAGATGCAACCCTTGAAATTGCTGCCCGCTATCCTAATACGGTAGTAGTGCAACGCCCTTTTGATACGCATGCGCAGCAATGGAACTACGGCCTTTCTTTAGCAGAAAGCGAATGGATTTTGAGCCTGGATGCAGATTATGTATTGCCTGATGATTTTATTGAAGAAACCAAACATTATATAGCTACGGGTAAAGATGTAGCCTACGATACCAATTTTAAATTCCTGGTATTTGGTAAGCCTTTGCTGAAAGATAATACCACGCCACGGCCGGTACTGTTTAAAAAAGAATTTTGTACCTATTATGATGACGGGCACACCCAGCGTTTAAAGATTAATGGCAGCACGGGAAGGTACATTGCAGAAATTTTGCATGACGACCGTAAGTCTTTTAGCAGGTGGCTGAGCAACCAGGACGGTTATTCTGTAAAGGAATGTAACAAGTTGGCCAGCAGCAATGGCGAAGGATTGCCAATGAGTTCTAAAATTAGAAAAACAAAGGTATTTGCACCATTCATCGTGTTTTTTTATTCGCTTTTTGTAAAGGGCTTAATTTTTAACGGATGGCGCGGCTGGCATTATACCCTGCAGCGTACCATGGTTGAAATGATTATGGCGATAAGGCTGATTGAGGAAGAAAAACTAAAAAAAGACATTGAAAACTAATCCTATGCAGGCAGGTACAAAGCAATCAAAAGTAAATCTGGCAGGCTTTAATTCAGCAATTGGGCTGGATAGGGGGGCGGGCAAGCTAAAGGAGATCACCTGGTATTTTATCAAAATGATTTTCTTTTTATCGGCCATGCCTTACCCAAGCAGCTTAAAATGCAGCTTGCTCAGGTTTTTTGGTGCAAAGATTGGCCACGGAGTAGTCATTAAGCCAAGGGTAAATATCCATTTCCCATGGAAACTGGTAATAGGAAACGAAGTGTGGATTGGGGAGGAAGCTTTTCTGCTCAATTTTGAATTATTAACGATAGGAAATAATGTATGTGTATCTCAGAGGGCCTTTCTTTGTGGCGGGAATCATGATTTTAGGATCCCTGAGATGCCTTACAGAAATGGCGCCATTACATTAATGGACGGCGTTTGGGTGGGTGCCTCGGTATTTGTATCGCCAGGCGTAACCATAGGTGTTGATACTGTAGTGACGGCAGGTGCTGTGGTGACCGCCAGCCTTGACGGAAACGGAATTTATAAAGGGAACCCGATAAACTATATTAAACAAAGATGGAAGTAAAAAAGAGGGTCTTAGTTTTAGGAATTAATTGCATGCCTGAATTAACAGGTATAGGGAAATATACCGGGGAAATGATTTCCTGGATGGCACAGAACAACTACCAAACTACAATGGTTACGGGCTTTCCGTATTATCCAAACTGGAAGGTACAGGAGCCTTACAAGGGTAACATGTACAAAATGGAAAAGATGTTTGATGATAACCTCACCATTTACCGTTGCCCGTTATACATCCCGGCCAAACCATCAGGACTAAAACGTTTATTGCATGAGAGTGTATTTTTCCTTTCGGCAGGTTTTGTAGTGTTCAGGATGTTGTTTAAACCCAAACAGGATTTGATTATTGCGATAGCGCCGCCATTTCACCTGGCCATTTTGGCCTTGTTTTACCGCTTTTTGCGTGGTGGCCGTATAGTGTACCATGTACAGGATTTACAGATTGAAGCGGCCAAAGAGCTGAAAATGCTGAGGTACAAATGGATGTTTGATGTACTGTTTGCCATTGAATACTTTATTCTGCGCAAAATGGACTTTGTAAGTACCATATCTGACGGCATGATACAGCGCCTTTCTAAAAAGATACCTAAAAAGATTGTGTTTTTCCCAAACTGGGTTGATACAGAAACTTTTTATCCGCTGGCCAACAGGCATAGTTTAAAAGAAAAATGGGGATACGACCAGCAAGACCAGATTGTATTGTACTCTGGTAGTTTGGGCGAAAAACAGGGCATTGACAGTTTAATAAGAATAGCTGCACAACTGCGTGACAGAAAAAACATCCAATTTATCATTTGTGGTACAGGCCCATATAAACAAGACCTGATAAAAATGGCGGTTGCGCAGGACCTGAACAACCTTAAGTTTTTACCCTTGCAGGGTTTTGATGTGTTTAATGAGTTCTTGAACATGGCAGATATACACCTGGTACTGCAGAAAGCCAACGCGAGCGACCTGGTAATGCCATCTAAGTTAACGAGCATACTTGCGGTGGGTGGCCTTGCACTGGTAACGGCCAATCCGGGTACTACTTTGCATGATGTAATTAAACGCCACGAAATGGGTGTAGTAATTGAAGCAGAGAAAGAAGACCTGCTGGCCCAGGCCATTTTAAGGATCACAGAAAATGATTATGAACCTTGCCGTTTAAATGCACGAAAATATGCGCAGGAGTTTCTGGACAAACGTAACATTATACCAAACGCACTGGCGTTTTTTACGCAACCGGGTAACAAGAGTTAATAGAATCTTTCTATACTTCCCGTTAATTTGCGTATTCGTATTAGCCTTGCTAATTGCAGGGCTTTTTCAAAATTGTAAATTTGGTAATATGTGCGTTTATTGAGATATTTTGTTTAGCCGTTTATGTTAGCTTCGTTAAAACAAGACCCTACGGTACACGTTAAAAAAAGAAATTTATCTATCATTCGGTATAATTCTGATAAAGCAAGCATCAACAGCAAGATTAAGCTTGAGCAAAACCTGTTTAGCTTTTTGCTAAGAGGGAGTAAGAGTATTCAATATGCCGGCAAAAAGGTAACTATCCATCCAAATCAGTTTTTTCTTTTGTCTGCTGGCAATTGTTTGATGAGTGAGAAAATTGCTGCTCCTGATGACCAATACCAGAGTATTTTATTTTTCTTCGACAACGAATTGCTGACAGACTTTTTTATTCGTCATCCAATGTCTGGCGTGCCCGTTAAAGGCAAATTGGTTGATGACCCGTTCCTGGTGTTTGAAAAAGATGCTTTTCTGACCAACTTTATAGATTCTTTAGGCTTGATACTGTCCTCTGGTCAGTCTTTATCTTATGAATTGCAACGTATCAAATTGGAAGAACTACTCGTTTATATCAGCGGTGTTATCCTGAAGTTGTTAACAGGCTTCATAGTTACAGCTATAACTCGGATAAGGACTTGTTGGTCCGCCAGGCGGTTACAGCAAATAGATATAGTTTGATAACGGTAGAAGAATTGGCATTTGTGTGTAACATGACCCTATCAACGTTTAAACGGCACTTTGCAAAACTTTATGGCACTTCGCCCAATAAATGGTTATTTGAACAACGAATGCAGAAGGCCGCACAAATGCTTAGAAAGGGTAGTTCCAATGCGACCGAAATATATATGGAACTTGGATATGAGAATTTGTCGAGCTTTATCAAGGCATTTAAACAAGTTCATGGAACAACGCCTAAGCAATATCAGCTGAGCAATTTGAACCTTTAGCGATACTTTTTGAACGTTAAGCCCTCTGTGCCGGTTTCGGTTAGCGCTTACCTTTGAATCTTATTCAAAATAAGATGACAACATTAAGCACAAACACAATAGACAGCATGATCGGACTACAAGCTTATTATTTAGAGCTGGCCGAATTTAGCAACTGGGCAGACAATCGGGTTATGGATTGGCTTGCTCAGGTAACTGATGAACAATGGAACCAGCCAGCCATCAGCAGTTTTGGTAGCGCAAGGGATACAGCAATACATATGGTGAGTGCTAAAAAGCTATGGATAGACACCTGGACAGGTATTGACAATCCGGTTTACCTGTCTGCAGGATTTAAAGGAAGTAAAAATGAACTGATAAAAATCTGGAAGAAAAGCTGTGAGGACCTAACATCTTTCATAGAAACTTACCCCGCAGAGGATTATACCAAACCGATCACTGTAAAGAAACCTAATGGTGAGTTATGCACAATGGGGTTTAAAAATACGTTTCCACATATGGTAAATCACGCTACCTATCATAGAGGGCAACTGGTCACTTTATTAAGGCAGTCGGGTTTTTCCAACTTGTCTAATACCGATCTCTTTACCTATTATAATATGTAATGGAAAAGGGACAATGACTTAAAAAGCCAATGTCCCTTTCCACAATATCACTATTAAGCATTGAAACCACCATCAATGGTGATAATAGAGCCCGTAATGTATTGTGCTTCTGCTGAAGTCAGGAAGTTAACCAACGCGGCAATGTCTTGAGGCTGGCCATATTTAGGAATAGCCATCCGACTTCGAATAAAATCGGCGAAGGGTGCATCGGCTGGGTTCATATCTGTATCAACAGGGCCAGGTTGAACCAGGTTAACCGTAATTCCTTTCTCCCCCAGATCTCTTGCTAAGCCTCTGGTGAAACCCTGCAATCCGGATTTGCTGGTGGCATATAAAGTATTTCCTTTTCCAGGAGTGATATCTGCTACTGTGCTCCCGATAGTAACAATACGGCCACCCTCTGGAAGATACTTTTGAGCATAGAGTGCAGTGAGAAAAGCGCCCTTGAGGTTAACATCAATCATCCAGTCAAAATCCTCTGAGGCCAATGCAGAGAAAGCACTTTCTTTAAATACCCCTGCATTGTTTACCAGGATATCTATCGTTCCAAATTGATCTCCAACCTGTTCAATTACAGATTTTACCTGTGCTGCATCGGCAACGTCCATCTTGATGGCCGTTACATGGTTGCTTTGTGTGGCAAGTTCGTCCACCAGCCTTTTTGCCTGTTCTTCAGACGAACTGTACGTAAATATTACGTTGTTATCTCCTTTTACAAGAGATTTTACTATGGCAGCGCCTATACCTTTACCACCGCCAGTGATAAAAGCGGTTTTTGTTTTTGAGTTACTCATTTCCTTATTGCTAATTGAACATATATTATAAACCGTAGATACCACCAGTCACGGAGATCTGCTCTCCTGTGATCCAGGCTGACTCATCCGAAGCTAGAAAAAGGGCTACTTTTGAAATATCAGCTGGCTGACCAGTACGGCCAAGCGGGGTATTGGCAACTAGTTTGACCTCAGCATCACTACCAATGAAACCGGCACTTTTTGAACCTTCAGTTTCTACAACACCAGGCAAAAGAGAGTTGATACGGATATTTTTTACACCAAGTTCTTTAGACAAAGAAACGGTGATGGCATCAAGCGCTGCTTTGGTTGCAGAATAAACAGCTCCAGTTGCAACGGGTGTTTTACTAACAGCGGAACTGATGTTGATAATATTACCGCCTTTGTTGCCAAATAATTTTACAGCTTCACGAATTGCAAGCAGGGAGCCCAAAACATTAATGTTAAATTGCTGAGCAATTCCATCTGCTGTTAGTTGCTCAATTGGGGCATATTGATAAATGCCTGCATTGTTTACCAGTATATCCAATTTACCAAAGGCTTTTTCTGTTTCTTCGAAAAGCCTGATCACGTCAGCTTCTTTGGATACATCGCCCTGAACAGCAATGGCAGTGCCGCCGTTATCTTTTATCTCTTGTACAACTTTGTCTGCACCTTCTTTACTGGATGCATAATTTACAACAACTTTTGCGCCTTCTGCTGCAAAAAACCTGGCTATTGAGGCGCCTATTCCTTTTGATGCCCCTGTAACTACTGCTACTTTATCTTTTAATTTTTCCATTTTTTTGATTAAATATTATGCAGCAAAGCTAAGTTACCAGAATATAAATTCGTTACTTTGTATCGAAAAGTAACAGTAACCTTGAGGTAACAAAGCAGATTATGGAGTATAAAAATGAGTTTCTAAATGAACATAAAACGGAGATAATGGCTGTTCAGGATTCGATGGACGCACTAAATGGGAAATGGAAAATTGCCATCATTTCGTCGATTTGCTATTACAACAAAAGAAGATTCTCTGATATTTTGAATGACGTAATTGGAATTTCAAATAAAATGTTAAGCAAGGAACTGAAAGAACTGGAGATAAATAAACTGATTGTCCGTACGGTTTTAAATACCCATCCTATAACAGCTCAATATGAACTGACGGAACATGGCAAAACATTGCAGACTATCATTAATAATCTTAAAGATTGGGGTGTGGAGCACCGGAGAGTAATTAAAGAGTTATAGGTGATGCCACGCATCTGCTAATCCTCCTTGATCAGTTGCCATAAGGCAAAATTAATTAGTGCTATATATTCTCGCTGACGTGATAAATTTCTTAAATCAGCCGGTGGTGAATAAGAAGCGTGCTTAGGAAGCCCACGGAAGCGGTGATTTCCATAATCTAATTTCCTTCCAAAATATCAGAGCCAACTACCTAAAACTATCAAGTTTCTGGCAAAACAAATAATGAAAGGTATTAAATAGATAATGATTAAAATGGAAAACCCAAAAAACTTCGCAGTAAAACTATTTAGAAATACATTGCTTTTATATTTATCATATATTTTCAAATACCTTTCGTTATAAAAAAATAAATAATAAGTGATCGTTCCAAATAAAACTGTACAGAAAAGCATAAAAAATCTATTTGCATGCGGAAACTTTGCATATGGCGTTTGTATCCAGTATATCAGCATGAAAATCGCGACAAATATTGAGAACAAACCGAATAACACGAGACCTCCCACTGTTACTATCGGTATATCCTTTTTATAATTACCGTGCTTATAATATGAATTGTAGATGATATAAAATATTTTATCCATTTCTCCTATTCAAAAAACTCCCCCTAATTAATAGCCATCCTGCAGAGAAGCCGCACCAACCAAATTTGATTTGATAAATAATGAACCAATACTCATACCTGCATCTACAATGTGCGCTGTGGAAACTGTTTGATCACCATCAGTGATATCTTCAGCTATTTCTATTGGCGGTCGTCGTGCTGTTTCTATTATTTGTTATTGTGCTATTTCTATTGTTTGTTGTTGTGCTATTTCTATTCTTTAATGCAAAAGTATGATTAATAAACCGGCTAACATGCAGCCGTCTAAAGTTTCACAGCTGTCCAATATAATTTTGATGACCGATGAAAAGTTGCATAGTGTCGATTTTAGGAGTGTTCGTTTCCCTGCAGGTAAATTGTAATATTTTTATAGTAAAATTTAAGGCGCCTTCTTGATTAACTAAATCTATTTAGTTAAGTATAAGTCTTAGAAGACGTATTTTGTGCTTGCAAACTTCACTTAGACAGTTTAATTTGCCAGCAATTAGCAAAGCAATGTTAATCTTCAATCCCCAATAAGGAGTAATAAAAACGTCGAAAATGCACTTACAAGACAACCCTAATTCTGTTTATAATAGGAATACAGACCATCATGTTTTCAAGCCCGCAGCTGCGGCCCCTACAATAGAGAAGATCCAGAAAATTATTTATACCATTATTATGGTGATAAGTATCGCCGGTATAGCTGCATTTTATAGCCGGACTACGCATTTGGATTTAGGAATTTTATACCTCACTTGGCTTTTCCTGTGCTCATCGGTGATCTACCTCTATTCTAGAAATGTCTATATTATAGAAATCAGGATAGATCGTAATGCAGGTTTCCTTCATTTTTCTTTTATGAATTACAGAGGGAAGGTAGCACACAAAAAAATCAATATTCAACAGGCAAACTACAGCTACAAACCCGCCGGTTTAAATATTACAAAGTATGTATTAACCATCCATGACAAAAATACCAAACTGAAAATCCGGGAAACAAAAACGGAAAGAATGGACTGCAAAAATGTGTTTTTTAGGGCTCAAATGGACCTGATGAACCAAATCATTCTCAAGGTTAAAGCCGACACAGACAGTTCTGCAAGCGGCAGCAAACAGGCCATTTAAATTATAGGGCAAAATTGTAACATTTTAACAGCATTGCCTGAAAATGGCTATGCAAAAGTCCTGTGTCCTATTAAGTTTATATTAATTCTTTTATAATTTTTTCTTTTTTTTAAATAAATAATTCAATTTTTGTAGATTAGAGCGTATTATTTATATACGATATTATGGTTCGGTTTTATTGTTGCTCCATGGTATAATTATTGTTACACAGCTGCTTTAATATTATTTGTTCATCATTCTATGTCCATTCAAACACGATATCTTTATTTGCTGAGATATATTTTGCCGGTTACTGATATTCTATTACTAAACA
>Ga0247815_10000262_pt1 | contig 41868 bp, 29 predicted proteins | sample UWRJL194509B1_FD_181014 | JGI IMG/M metagenome (GOLD analysis project Ga0247815, IMG submission 181014) | Plant litter microbial communities from Arlington Agricultural Research Station in Wisconsin, United States - UWRJ-L194-509B-1 | ecosystem: Environmental > Terrestrial > Plant litter >...
ATAAATTTACAACCGAAGGTATTTATACTAAAGTAATTCGTGATCTTGAGTTTCAACAGGTAAATAAGACCGATAACCCAACTTATTTCTCTTACGATACCAATCACCAAATGCCAATTTATGCAGCAAACATAAACCCAGCTTTTTCTAATGCTTACTTATTATCAAATACAAATAAAGGATACAGATACAGCATTACTGAGATGGTTTCGAAATCATACGATTTTGGTTTGAATTTTATGGTGGCGTACACTTACGGAGATTCTCGTGACGTTACAAACGGAATTCGTAATTCTATGGAAAGTAACTTCCAGATGAACCAGTCATTGACTCCTAACGATCCTCAATTGGCCACTTCGAACTTTAATATCAAACACAGAATTGTTTCTAATGTTGGATATGCAGTAAAACTGGCTGACAACAATACTTTCTCTGCTAATGTGTATTTTAATGCTCAATCAGGAAATCCGTTCTCATGGGGATTTGTAAACTCAACCATTGCCGGAACAGGACAGGCAGCAGGATTGGCTTATATCTTTAAAGATGCAGCAGAAGCAGCTAAATATATCGGAGTAAGTGCAGCAGGTGTTCCATCAGCTACAGCGGCTCAACAAGTTGCAGATTACGAAGCTTTCATCAACGGAAATGATTATTTGAAAAGCAGAAGAGGAACATTTACACAAAGAAATGGTGATACTACTCCCTGGAACATTCAGGCAGATTTGAAATTAACAGATGAAATCAAAGTTCAAAAAGTTGGTACATTCCAAATTTCATTTAGCATGGCCAATGTTGGAAACCTTATCAACAAAGATTGGGGAAGAAGCTATTTTGTTCCAAACACTTACAATTCGACAGCTAACCTTGGGTTAACAAAATCAGGAAACTTAGGCGGAGTTGCTACTGGCGATCCAACATATACTTTCCAAAAACCTACGGCTACACCTTATACTATAGATCAATTGGCTTCAAGATTCCAAGGACAGCTTGGATTGAGATATTCGTTCTAAAGATTGTGTTTTATTTTTTTTATTCGTCCCCCAGTTTCACACCCTTATGAAACTGGGGGACTTTTTTTAATTAAAACTTAATTAAAAATTCCAATCAATTGATTTTAAAATTCCAATTTTTTAAATTCCAAATTCCAATTGTTGGTCTATAAATTTGTTGGAATTTGGATTTTGGATTTGGAATTTGGAATTTGGAATTTTTGGAATTTAATTTTCCAGCGGTAAAATAAACTTAAAAGTACTTCCTTTTCCAAATTCACTTTCGGCCCAAATTTCGCCTTGGTGTTTTTTTATAAATTCACTGCAGAGTAATAAGCCCAATCCGTTACCGCTTTCGTTTTCTGTTCCTTTCTGGATTACTTTGGCATTAATTTTAAAAAGTTTTTCTTTTATATTATCAGGAATTCCAATACCGTTGTCTGTGATTGACACTTCTGCTTTTTGGTTTCTCTTTTTAATGGTAATACTAATTTCGCCTTGCTGATCCGTAAATTTAATAGCATTGGTCAGCAAATTTCTCAAAACGGTATCAATCATGTATTTATCGAGTTCTACTTCGATAATTTCATTCGATTCAAATCTAAGATCAATGTTTTTATTTAATGCTGTATTTCTGTTAAGTGCTATATTCTCTTCAATCAGGGTATTCAATACTACTTTTTTAGGACTGTATTCAATCATTCCGGTTTGTACCCGCGACCAGTCTAAAAGATTCTCCAGCAGCTTATAAATGTTTTTGTTCGATTCGTGAAGCATTCCTGTAATTTCCCTGATCTCTTCCCGACTGTAAGCATCAATTTCCTCGGCTAATATTTCTGATAATGCAACCGATGATCCCAACGGACCTTTTAGATCATGCGCTATAATCGAAAAGAATAAGTTTTTATCGTTTAAAAGCTTTTTGATTTTAAGGTCTTGTTTTTCTTTTACCAGCAACAAAAATCCTACTGTGCCAATAAGAGTGAGCAAAAACAAACTAATACTGTACAAACTGTCGAAAACACGGTACGAAAAAAAATATTCCTGCGGATTGATATAATTATAAACTGCACGTATGAAGATTAAAATTTCAAAAACAGCGTAGCCCAATAAATAAAACATCCGGAAAAGATTATTTCCTTTTTCTCTGAAATAATTAATTGTTGGCGGCAAAAAAATGGCAAAAATTCCCAGTGACATAATTACAATTCGGGTATTCACCTTACTCTCTAATAATGTTGCAATGTTAAAAACTGCTATTGCGGCAATGGTTATGGCTATTTGCAAACGATTACACCTTCTTGATTTCACTTTGAGCATCGATATCATCGCTATTGTTTCATAGCAGCATCCGCACAAAATGATAGAATTGGCAATATTAATAGAAATAAAATCCGGGATTATGTTTCTTAAAAAAATAAGAACCCAACCAATCGTCAGGGTTATTTTTCCATAGCCAAAAATGTTTAATTTTCTTTTGTTTTCAATCGAAGCATACGAAAACGAATAACTAAAAATGAGAATGCAAATAAACAAGTTTCCCCAAAAATAAAGCAGGAAAACTGTTTTTGGATCCAGTGGTGAAAATTCAGGCATTATAGACTTTAGTAGGTTAAGAAAGTACACAAATATACAAATTCATGATGTAATGTTATATTACACTGAGTTCATTGGTTATTAAAACGATCTTAGTGACAAAATATTTCAAAAATTTATTTCTGTTTTTATTTAAAACAAATTGAATTCATCTTTAAAGATTATAACTATTTTTATATTCTAAAGGATAAATTGAATTGAAGCATTAATTAAAAACAGGATGAGAATAATGATTATGGGGGCATCGGGAGCCGGTGCAACAACACTTGGGGATTGTTTCGTCAAAAATAACGATTGCTTTTTGCACCTGGATTCTGATGAGTACTTTTGGGAAAAAACAGATCCTCCTTTTCAGGAAGCAAAAAATTATGAGGAACGCAATTCCTTATTCGAAAGCGATTTTTATTCTCAGGAGAATGTAGTAGTTACCGGTTCTATATTTCGTTGGAAAACAGATTATAAAAATCTATTTGATCTTGTTGTATTACTATATATTCCGCAGGAAATAAGATTGCAAAGATTGGCTGAACGAGAAATCTCGAGATATGGAAATAAAATTTTATTCGACGAAAAATTAAATGCAAAATACAAAGCATTCCTAGCCTGGGCTGCCGAATATGATTTGGAAGAAAATACCACCAGCAGAAGTTTTAAGCAGCAAAAGCAATGGATGGAGGAAATAAAATGCGCGACTTTATTTCTGGAAGGTGATCTAACGGTAAAAGAAAGACTTGAGGTTTTACAAACCTATATTCCATAATTCAATTTATAAACTTGCCTATCTATTAAAAAGACAAAAATCAAGAGAATATACTAAGCTGATGTTCCAGAAAACTCTCCATTTTATAGTCGGCTAAACTTAGGTTAACATCCTGATTGCCGTTTGTAAAAGCTACGACTTTCATACCAGCCTTTTTCGCCGCCATCATTCCCGAATATGAATCTTCGATAACAATGCAATTTTCAGGATCGATACCCAATTCTTTCGATGTCATTAAATATATAGCGGGATCAGGTTTGCCTAATGGTACAAATTCTGCCGAGAAAATGATATCGAAATATTCAGCAATACCTGCTTTTTCTAACACTACAGGTATTATTTTATAAGGCGAATTTGTTGCAAGACCAATTTTAAAACCATTTGATTTAAGTTTTTTTATAAACGATTCAATTCCGTTTATTTCGCCTCCAACCTGTTCTATCAGTTCCATTACTCTTACGATTACCATTTCTTCAACCTCTTCGAGCGTTTTGCTTTCCCAGGGAAATTTATCATACCAAAACTTTGTTACTTCTACGGTGGTCATTGTTTTGGTTAAATTAGTGAATTCTGTATTTAAGGCTACGCCAAGGGATGAAAAAACCTCAAATTCCGCTCTTTGCCAAAACGGTTCCGAATCGATAATTACACCATCCATGTCGAAAATAACTGCCTTCATAAAGTATTGAAATTTGAGTTTGGTAGAATTCTGGTTGAGCTGCAAAAATAAATCTTTTTAATTTTAGAATATAAACTTTAAAAATTAAAACTAATTCCCTTCATCATTCATAGTTTTTAGTGAAGTATAGTATGCTAAATCTTCCGAAAGTATTCAAAGCCTATTTTTCGTTAACCTCATTAACTTTTATTAGAATCTTTACAAATTTGAAATACTATAAGATAGTCATTAAACGAATGTAAGCTAATGCTCCTCTAGTTTATTCATTACATAAGAATTTACACAAAAAAATCCTGTCTTCCTGATGGTTATGCTATTTATTTTTGTAAATTTATTCGTTCAAATACACGAAACCCCATTTCTACAAACCTAAAACGATGTATCATCATTACATTTTTCAATAAAAAGTTACTTTTTTCACTGAAAAATGAATTCGCATAATTAGAAGTCATTCATCAAAATTTCTGTGACATTAAAAATAGATTTCATGACATGAAATCCCTTTTTTGTGACATATTTTTCATCACCAAGCCACTAGCCATATAATTTTAGAGTATAAATTAAGTTTTAAGGCGATTTAGTGTTCAATTTGAAAACCATAGGTGCTACTTTCTATTCAAAAAATTGATTAAAAAGTGGAATTTCTTACTTAGATAAAACACGTAAAAACACCTGTTTGTAGAATACTTATTTTCAATAACTTATCATGTAGTAAAAATCTATCAGATTAATTACCGATTGTAACCGAATCTATTAAAACATTATAAATCAAACAACTAACATTAACCTATTAAATCTAAAAATTATGATTGAAGTTTACGTCGGAGAGATCCATCTTTTTGCATTCAATTTCGCCCCTGTAGGCTGGGCGTTTTGTAACGGTCAAGCTATGGGAATTTCTCAAAATCAAGTTTTATTTGCCTTACTTGGAACAACTTATGGAGGAAATGGCACAACTACTTTTAATCTTCCTGACTTAAGAGGACGCAGCGCTATACACTATGGACAAGGTCCTGGTTTAAGCAACATTATAATAGGTGAAACTGCTGGTGTTGAAAACACTTCATTATTACTAAGTAATATTCCTGCTCACATTCACGCTCTTACAGGTGCAACTGCAGCTGTAACAGTAACTGCAAATTCAATTACAGGAGGTACAGTTTCTAATGAAACTGACGGTGGAAATAACTCTCTTGCTTCTGGAGGTCAAACTGCAAACATTTATAGTGAACCAGGAACTGGAACATCTAAAATTGGAGGAATTGGTGCAACTGCCGTTCTAGGAGGTAACACCGCACCAGCAGGAAACAACCTTCCATTTAGTATCCGAAATCCATATCTTGCTGTAAACATGTGTATTTCATTACAAGGAGTTTTTCCTTCTCGCAACTAATAAAACACTAAAAACAGAGGCATTTACTGCCTCTATTTTTTAATCTCAATTTATGGATAACGACATTAAAATAGGAATTTTAATTCCAAAGTCAAAACAGTATCCTACAATAGACAAGGATTTTATGCGAGGGTTAAAACTTAATAATCTAAATGCAAAATTTTTTGTAGAAAGTATTGGTATTGGTGCAGACGAAAAAATGATAATTGACAGAATACAAAAACTGAATTTTCAGGAAGAGGTATCGATTATCATTGGCTTTTTTGGTCATAAAAATATGTCAGAAGTTTATAACTATACTTCAAAAAATGATATTTTATTAATCGCTGCTGATCTTGGAGCAACATTGCCTTATGAAACGCAGGCTTATAAAGGGGTTTATATTAATTCGTTTGGATTAGCTGAATCCTGTTATCATTTAGGCCGCTATTTTACAAGTAAAAAATATGAAAAAATAGCAACCTCAACTTCTTTTTATGATTCGGGTTACGGCCTGTTGTCTGCTGTAGAATATGCATTTAACGAACAAGACAATTTTTCAGGGCATTATATTACGCCTTTTCAGCCTAGAGAAGATGAGTCACTTTATATGTCACAAATTATTAACGAACAAAAGCCTGATGCTGTTTTTGCTTTTTATAGTGGTTTATATGCTGAAGAAAATGCAGATTTTATAAGCCAAAATAAAATTACCCAAAAATATCCTTTCTATGTAACTCCCTTTTTTATCAATGATAAAATTTTAGACGAGTACAAGAATAATCAAAACGAACTTTATGTAGTAAGCAGCTGGATGCAGAATGATACAGATACTTCAGAATTAAACGAACTATATCAAAACTCATATTCAGAAAATCCAACTTATTTTTCAATTCTTGGATATGAAAACGGACTTATACTAAAGAACATCATGCAAAATGCAAAAAAATTAAGTGTCAAGTCTTTAATAGAAGAAATGGATCATTTAAATATCAAAGGACCACGAGGGATTATAAAATTCGATAAGGATACAAACAGAACAACATTTAATCATTACATCTATGAATTAAATCTGGATTCTCTCAATAATATAAGCTTTAGAAAAATCGAAACATTGGTAAATGACGGACATTTTATTAAAGCTTTAAGTTCAATAACTAAGCCTGATCATCAAAGTGGCTGGCACAATGCTTATCTATGTCACTAACCTAAATCTCGTATTATGAAAAAAAAACTACTCTTATTTATTATGCTCTTGTGTACATTCTTTGTACATCAAAATGCAAAAGCTCAAGCTTTAGTACCCGGTGATATCGCCTTTGTGGGATATCAAACGGGATCTCCAAGCGGAGATGGTTTCTCCTTTATTACTTTAAAAGCAATACCGGCAGGAACCGCTATTTATTTTACTGAAAAAGGATGGGGCAACGGAGCTTGGGCGACCAGTACAGAAACACATTTATTGTGGAATGTACCGGCACTTACACCTGTAGGAACTATTATATCAATAATTGAAACAGCTGCAGATACTTTTACAATAACAGGTACAGCTCAGGCATCTGTAACAATTGCTCAAGGTGCAAACTTCAATCTTTTTGCTGGAGACCAAATCCTTGCTTATCAATCTCCAACAGGTTTTCCTGAGCCGGCATCTCCAACATTTATTGCTGGTATACATGGCGATTATAATGCAACAAATTATGATCCGGTAACCACTTGGAATTTATCTACTGTATCAGCATTAGGAGCCGAAAGCAGTTTGCCGCCAGGATTAACAAATGGTGTAAACTGTATTTCTTTATTTCCTGCACCAGGACCAGAAATTCCTAACAGTAAATATACTGGTTCTTTAACAGGTTCAAAAGCTGCAATATTAGCCAGCATAAATAATCCTGCAAACTGGGGGCATCATAATACAAATGATTTAGGTATTACTCCTACAATCCCAACAAATTATCCTGCACCAAGTATTACACTTGCAGTTGCACCAACTGTAACATCTGCTGTGGCAGCAAGCATCAAATCTGTTTCTGCAACACTTGGTGGTGAGGTTACTGCTGATGGTGGTGATACAACCATAGAAAGAGGAATTGTGTGGGCTACAACGGTAAACCCAACTATTGCAAATAATAAAGTTCAAATAGGGACCGGAACTGGGACATTTGGTAATGTTGTAACGGGACTTCCTGCTGCAACAACTATTTATTATAGAGCGTATGCTACCAATAGCGGCGGAACTAATTACGGAGGTGAATTTAATTTTACAACAGGAGCTGCATTAACTGCTCCGGCAACTATTGCTAAAACAAATGTCAGCTGTAACGGAGGAAACAATGGTACTGCTACAATTGTTGTAAGCGGAGGATCAATTCCTTATACTTATTCATGGTCGCCATCTGGAGGAACAAATGCAACAGCATCTGTTCTTGGTGTTGGAGTTTATAATGTAACGGTTACCGATGGTGAAGGAACACAAATAACTAGATCTGCTACTATAACTCAGCCACCTGTATTAAACGCTTCACCTGCTTTTACAAACGTAGCGTGTAATGGAGGTGCTAATGGTGTTGCTGCTGTATCTGCAACTGGAGGTGCAGGAGGTTATACTTATCTATGGAATACTGGTGCTACAACATCTGCTATTACAGGTCTTATGGCTGGAACATATAGTGTAACTGTTACAGACGCAAATTCTTGTACCAAAACGGTAAATAATATTCAAGTAACACAACCAAGTGTATTAAATGCTACATCTGCTGTTACAAACGTATCATGTAATGGAGGCAGTAATGGTGTCGCTTCTGTAACTGCAACAGGAGGAGCCGGAGGTTATACGTACTTATGGAATACAGGTGCTTCAACAGCTGCTATAACAGGTCGTCCAGCAGGTACTTACAGCGTGACGGTTACAGATGCAAATTCATGTACTATAACGCTAAATAATATTACAATAACGCAACCTCCTGCTGTAGTTAGTGGAACCACAGTAGTATCCAACATATCTTGTTTTGCAGGCTCAAACGGAGCTATCAACCTTACTCCATCAGGCGGTACTGGTCCATACACCTTTAATTGGGGTGGCGGTATTACAACTGAAGACAGAACAGGTTTAGCTGCTGGTACTTACTCGGTTACCATTACCGATGTTAACGGATGTACAGGAACGGTAAGTAATATTGCTGTGGTGCAACCTACTGCTGCAGTTGGCGGAACTACAGTAGTAACCAACGTATCTTGTTTTGCAGGTACAAATGGAACTATCAACCTTACGCCATCAGGTGGTACAGCTCCCTATACTTTCAATTGGGGCGGGGGTATTACAACTGAAGACAGAACAGGTTTAGCTGCTGGTACTTATTCAGTAACCATTACCGATAATAACGGATGTACAGGAACGGTAAGCAATATTGCAGTAACTCAGCCTCCAGTATTAAACGGAACTCCGGCTGTAACTAATGTTTCTTGTAACGGAGGCTCAAATGGTGTTGCTTCTATTACTGCAACCGGAGGTACTCCCGGATATACTTATTTATGGTCGAACGGAGCTACAACTTCTGCTATTACAGGACTTTCTGCCGGAATTTATAATGTAACTATTACAGATTTTAAAGGCTGTACAAAAATTGTAAGCGATATTATGGTAACGGAGCCACCAGTATTGGTGGCATCACAGGGTACAGTAAATAATGTAAGCTGTAACGGAGGTTCAAACGGAACTGCAACTGTTGCAGTTACTGGAGGAACTGGCAGCTACACTTATTCATGGTCTCCATCAGGAGGTACGGGAGCAACAGCATCAGGTCTTACACAAGGTACTTATACAGTAACTGTTACTGATGCAAACTCATGTCAAACTACCCAAAGTTTTACTATTACCGAACCTACTCCACTTTCTGTAACAACATCGCAAACTAATCTAGTATGTAATGGCGCTGCAACAGGAGAGGCAACAGTAAACGTAACAGGAGGAACAGGAACTTATACTTATTTATGGTCACCAACGGGAGGAACTGCAGCAACTGCAACAGGGCTTACAGCAGGAACTTACACAGTAACAATAAAAGATGCCAACTTGTGTCAAACAACGCAAAGTTTTACTATTACCGAGCCAAGTGCATTGGTTGCTACACCAGTTGCGCAAACTAATATAGGATGTCGCAACGAAGCTACAGGATCTGCAACAGTAAGTGCAACAGGCGGAACAGGAACTTATACTTATTCATGGTCTCCATCTGGCGGAACTGCTGCAACTGCAACAGGACTTGCTGCAGGAACTTATACAGTAATTATTACTGATGCTAACTTATGTCAAACAACACAAACTTTTACTATTACACAACCAGCAGCCATTCTTTCTGCATCAACAGCATCAACTGGTGTTAGTTGTTTTGGAGGATCAAATGGTACTGCAAGCGTAACAGTATCAGGAGGAACTCCTACTTATACTTATTTATGGGCTCCTTTAGGAGGAACTACATCATCTATTACCGGAAGACCAGCAGGAGATTATACTTGTACAATTACAGATGCAAACGGATGTACATTGGTTAAAAATATTACCATTAGCACACCTGCTGCATTTTCTGCAACAGTAACACAAACAAATATTTCATGTAATGGCGGAACTAACGGTAGCGCTACTGTAAATGCAACAGGAGCTACAGCTCCATATAGCTACATATGGTCGCCAACCGGAGGAACTGCTAAAACTGCTTCAGGATTAGCGGCGGGAACTTATACTGTAACTATTCAGGATGCTAACACTTGTACATACACAGCAAATGTTACCATAACAGAACCTGCAGTTTTAGCAGCAACGACATCACAAACTAATGTTCTTTGTAATGGAGGAGCAACTGGTACAGCAACGGTAACTGCTTCTGGAGGAACATTAAACTATACCTACTTATGGTCTCCTTCTGGAGGAACAGCTGCTACTGCAACTGGCCTTACTGCTGGAAATTATAGCTGTTTAATTACAGATAATAACGGATGTACCTTAACTAAAACTTTTACAATCAATCAGCCTTCTGTTTTAACAGCTACAACATCACAAATCAATGCAACTTGTGTTGTGGGCGGGCAAGCTTCTGTTACTCCATCAGGAGGAACAACTCCTTACACTTATTTATGGTCTAATGGAGAAACAACTCAAACAGTAACAGGTTTATCAGCTGGCAATTACAGCGCTCTGATCACAGATGCTAATGGATGTACAATTACAAAAAACTTTACAATCACTACTATAAATACATTAGTTGCTACTGTATCTCAAACCAATGTTTTATGTAATGGATCAAACACAGGAACTGCAACAGTAGTACCTTCAGGAGCTCCGGGTCCATATACATATGTTTGGGCTCCAAATGGAGGAAATGCTGCCACAGCAACAGGATTAAGCGCAGGAAATTATTCGGTAACAATCACTTCTGCAAACGGATGTTCTATTGTAAAAAACTTTACAATCACAGAACCTACTCCAATCGTGGTTGCTCCTTCACAAACAAATATTTCATGTAATGAAGGTTCTAACGGATCAGCTTCAGTAGTTGTAACTGGAGGAACAGGCGCATATAGTTATGTATGGTCACCATCAGGAGGAACTGCTGCAACAGCAACGGGACTTACTGCAGGAACTTATACAGTAACTATTACAGATGCCAACTTATGTCAGACAACACAAAGTTTTACATTAACACAACCAGCTGCTTTAATAGCTACGCCATCTCAAACTAATGTTTCTTGTAATGGAGGATCTAACGGATCTGCAACTGTTTCAGTAACGGGCGGAACTGGAGCTTACTCTTATGTATGGTCACCTTCTGGAGGAACTGCTGCAACTGCATCAGGACTTGCGGCGGGAACTTATACTGTAACAGTACAAGATGCTAACACCTGTCAAACAACTGCAACGGTTACAATAACAGAACCTGCTCTACTTGCAGCAACAACATCACAAGTGAATGTTTCTTGCAGCGGACAAAGTGATGCTTCGGCAACTGTAACTGTAACAGGCGGAACTGGTGTTTATACGTATGCATGGTCACCTTCTGGCGGAAATGCTGCCACAGCAACAGGATTAAGCGCAGGAAATTATTCTGTACTTATTACTGATGCAAACAACTGTACTTTAACACAAAATGTAACTATATCTACAATTCAAGATGTAACTGCGCCAGTGCCTAATGTAGCAAATCTTCCTGCTATTACGAACTATTGTTCGATTTTACCAGCGCAAATTGCAATACCAACAGCAACTGATAATTGTTCCGGAATTATATCTGCAACAACAACAGATCCTTTAACTTATACTGCTGTAGGTAATTATGTAATTACATGGACTTATACTGATGCTAGTGGAAATATTGCTACACAACAGCAAAACCTTACTGTAACTGCTTCTCCATTAGATCAGGTAACTTTTGCTAATGCTGCATTTACTTATAACGGAAGTGTACGCACCATACAAGTTGCTAATCTTCCTGCCGGGGCAAGCGTAGTATATGCTACTACTCCATCAACAGGAACAGTAAACGGAGCGACTAATGCAGGAATTTATACTGTTACAGCAACAGTAACACCAGATGTAAGTTCACCAAATTGTTCTCCAGTAACACTTACTGCACAGCTTACTATCAACAAAGCAGCACAGCAAATTACATTTGGAGCGATTTTGCCAAAGATTTTTGGAGTAGGTAATGACTTTAGTTTAAATGGATTTTCTAATTCAGGTTTACCAATTCGTTACTCGTTCACTTACACTTCTGCCCTGCCGCCAGCTAATGTTTCAGCGCTTGGTTTAGTAAATGTTCTACGATCTGGCGAAGTATTAATTGTAGCACATCAGGATGGTAATGAAAATTATTTACCAGCAGCAGATGTTTCGCAAGTTCTGGTAATTAAAAATAATGACGTAACGGTATCAAAAATTACACTTGGTACTCAGGTATATCTAAATCCGGCAAAAGAAATTAAGTATTTGATGCAATGCGGAGAAAACAATGTAAATGTTGCCTTTACAAATGAGACGGGAGCAACATTCTCGCCTTCTGCCAATTTTACAATTACGCCTCCTAAACCGGGAATTTATACACAAAATGTTACTGTGACATCACAAGACGGAACTGTAACTGCCAATTATGCTTTAACTATAGAAAAACCATTTGGTTTCTATGACATTGTTCATCAAAAATTCAACAATGTATTGCTTATCAATAATAATCCTCAGACCAATGGAGGTTATGAATTTGTTTCGTACCAATGGTTTAAAAATGGTCAATTGGTAGGAACAGGTCAATACTATTCAGCGGGAGATGATTTGGCGAATTCTTTAGATAAATCTGCAGATTTTAGTGTAAAAATGACGACCAAAGACGGAAAAACACTTCAGACATGTAGTACTAAAATAACGACTCAAAAATCGTTAGCTGCAAGACTTTATCCTAACCCAATTCAATCAGGACAAGTGATTACAGTTGAAGCAGATTACCCTGCGGAAGAATTAGAAAACATGCAAATAAGTTTGTATAATGTTTCTGGTCAATTGATTAAAACATTGAAATCATCTACGGTAAGAACTGAAATTCAATTACCTGATGCTGAAAGTAATATGTATGTTGTAGTTATCGAAACTCCAAACATCAAGAAAACGCTAAAAGTAATTGTAAATAAATAAAAAATCTGTCAGTGCTATTTTCGAATAGCACTGGCATTAAAAAAAAATAAGATGAAAAAATATATACGAAACTATATAACATCAATATCCATCGTTACAGTAGTTTTAGGATCTTGCCTAAATAGTTACGGTCAGGATAAAAAACAGGAATTATCAATAGCTGCGGGAGGACCGTTTTCATTTCTAAAATCTAATACTGGAGATGTAGTTCCAGGAAATGGTTTCAATGCCGGAATTCGATATTCTTACTACTTAAATGAAGGTTTAAGTATTGGTATTGGTGCCGAATATCAAACCTATAGTTCTGATGTGAAATATGGATTTTATGGCGGACAATACAATGCGGTTGATGCTGAAAATGAAGCTTTTCAATTTCGATATAAAGCAACTAATTTAAGAGAGCAGCAAAAATTAGGATACGTTAATATTCCAATTAATATTCAGTTTGAAACTCCCGGCGATACAAAATTATATCTTGCAGCGGGAGCTAAAATAGGTTTTGCTACAACCGGAAGCTACGAAAGCACATTCCAGAACCTGACTACAAGCGGTTATTATCCGCAATATAATGTCGAATTATTTAGTCCGGCATTTGCAGGGTTTGAGAGCCAAAACAATCTTAAAACAAGCAAACAGGATCTGGATACAGAGGTGTCTTATTCTGCTACATTCGAAACCGGTTTGAAACAAAAAATTGGTGATCGAAGTGCTATTTATATCGGACTTTATTTGGACTACGGATTAAATAATATCTATGATAATAAAGGAAGTAAAAATCTGGTACAATACCAACCGGAACTACCTGTACAGCTAAAATATAACACTGTCCTTGATGCTTCTAATTCAAATGATATCAGATTGGTTTCTTACGGACTTAAGCTAAGATATGCCATTCGATAAAATCAAAATTTGATTAATGAACTAGGCTCTTCAGGAGTAATAAAAAAATCCATTCGTTACGGCGAATGGATTTTTTTTATTCAATTTTAACTGCTTTAATCTCGATCTTATTATACTGCGCAATAGATTTTGGCTTGTGCCAATATTCTATAATTGTCTTGATCACCTGCTTGAATTTATCATAATCAAAAGGTCTCACAAAATAGCTGTGCGTAGGCAAAGAATACGGATCGATGACAAAACTCTGCTCAAATAATGTAGTAAAAAACAAGTACGGACAATTGAATATCGTCCCTACTCCATTATTATCCGGATTCGTTTCCATCACTTTATAATTCATAACATTCAATAGTACAATATCAGAAAACACCAAAAAAGGTTTAATCTGATGGCGAAGCATATAATTACAGGCCGTTTCGGCAGTATTAAAATATAGAATTGGATTGGCGTAGTTGAGTTCGCTAAAAACCTCGATAAATAATTTACGGTCTTCTTGTTTATTCTCTATTACTACTATGGGTCCTTTTTTATTCATAGTCAATAAGTTTAAAATTCTGATTTGCAGGTGCGCTACTTCATGCCATTTATTCTATTCAAATATTTTAAAAATTGAGCACAAATTCCTTACAAAATCTTCATTTCTGCTTATATAATTTTCATTTAGAGCAAAATGGTTAAGGATTTCTTTTTATAAAAGCTAAAATGCTGTTAATTATATAATTACTATTTCAAATTTTATAAGTAAATACAAGGACTTCATAACTAATTTTGAGTGAGACATTTAGAATCAGGAAAAAATTTTACTTATCTAATAATTTAACCTCAAATAGCTATGAATACTTCAAACCATAAAACAAGCGAAACTCATGGAAGTTACATCAAGGACGATCGCATTTTGCAGCCACAGCAAGATGAGACTCATTTAGATTCTGACGCCAGACAAAATGACATTTATGCTTTAGGCCACAATAACGACGAAAGTTATGTCGATGAATATCAGAAACAAATGGATGAAGAAGAAGATTATCATGACGATCAAATTTTAAATGAGGAGGAAGATCCGGATGATTTAGATGATAATTTTCAAGATGCACTTGACAGAGATAACGAAGACGACGATTATTTTGAAGAAGACGATCTTGATGAAGACGAAGATCTTGACGAAAGTGATCTAGATGATGATCTTATAGAAGATTACGATGAAAATGATCGTGAGCCGGACAGTTTGACTACCCAAAATTTAAAACAGGACGAACTCGATCAGGAATACGACATCGATCAGGATCTTGAAGAAAAAGATCCCGTAAACAAACCCAGAGAGTTTTAATAAAACTTTACTCGAAATAAACCATTCTCTCGCGAATGGTTTATTTCTTTCCCATAAATCAAATCAGCTTATCATGGATATCTATACTTTTTTTCAATTAATAATTGTTACAATCGCAGCCACATCGGCCATGACTTTATTTAGTTATATTGTATCAGCGAGTTTTCGGGAATTGTACAAAGAACCTGTTTTATTAACTTTTATGTTAAGCAAACTCCATCTCGAATTATCAAATAAAACAAAGGAAACCTTAGCCTGGTTATTGCATTATTTTATAGGCTTCCTCTTTGTCCTCGCTTATTATTTTTTATGGATCAACGAAATTTTACCTATTACTTTCCTAACCGCCTTTTTACTGGGTTTTGTTAGCGGAATCATTGGCATTATTGGCTGGATGATTATGTTTAAATTGAGTGATCATCAACCAAAAATAGATTTTAAAGGCTATTATTTCCAGTTGCTTCTGGCCCACATCATTTTCGGTCTTGTTGCAACAGGCATTTACACACTTTCATTAACTGTTTTAATCTTAACAAACGCTCATGTCACTGTCTAAATACAATCAAAAAAGAGATTTTAAACAAACTCAGGAACCCAAAGGTAAAGTCGAAAAATCAGCAAGCCAATTGATTTTTGTGGTACAAAAACATGCCGCTTCGCATTTGCATTATGATTTTAGATTAGAAATGGATGGCGTGCTGAAAAGCTGGGCGATTCCTAAAGGTCCGTCTATGAATCCTGATGATAAACGTTTGGCGATGATGGTCGAAGATCATCCGTACAGCTATAAAGATTTTGAAGGCACAATTCCCACAGGAAATTACGGCGCCGGAAATGTTATTGTTTGGGATAACGGCACTTATACTCCTGATGAACCTACACCAAATCCGGAAAAAACTTTATTGGCAGATCTTAAAAAAGGTCATTTGAGTTTTGTTTTAAAAGGAAAAAAACTAAAAGGAGAATTTTCATTAATCAAACTAAAAGGAAAACAGGAAAATGCCTGGTTATTGATTAAAAAACAAGATCCTCATGCGACAGAAAGTGACATACTAAATAAAAATAAATCGGTTATATCTGAAAGGTCTTTAGAAGAATTAGAGAAAAATTCTAAAAAAATGGAGGAAAAAACCAATAAAAAAAAGGTGTCAAAAAATAATCCTGCATCAGCCGAAGAACCTGCTGTTTTTATCAAACCCATGTTAGCCAGTACCAAAGAAAAAGCATTTGACGATGCTGATTGGGTATTTGAGAATAAATATGATGGATATCGTGCGATTTCCGTAATTAATCCTTCTGATGTACAATTATTTAGCCGAAATGAATTATCTTTTAATGCCAATTTCAAACCCATTGCAGATGAATTACAAAAAATAGATCATATTGCAGTTTTAGACGGCGAAATTGTAGTCGAAGATGAAAACGGAAAAGCCAATTTTCAATTGCTTCAAAACTATCTTAAAACAGGTTTTGGAACTTTAAAATATTATGTTTTTGACCTTCTTAATTTAGATGGAAATCTCATTACTGATTTATCACTGCTCGAAAGAAAGGAATTGCTTAAAATTTTATTCAATAAATATGATTTTAAAAATATTTATTACTCAGAACATACCATAGAAAAAGGTTTGAAACAATTCGATCTTTCGATAAAAAACAAAGGCGAAGGTATTATTGCCAAAAAAGCCGATAGTACTTATATCTCCAATAAAAGAAGCAGTGACTGGCTTAAAATTAAAATTTCGAATGAAGAAGAAGCCATTATTATTGGAATTACCGAACCCAAAAAATCCAGAAAATATTTTGGAGCGATTTTACTGGGACAATATTACGGCAAAAGACTGCAGTTTATAGGCAAATGCGGAACCGGTTTTAATGATGCAACCTTAAAAGAATTATATACCAAATTAGAACCTCTTTTTGTGAATGAATCTCCGCTAAGCGAAAAAATAGCATTAAGAGATACAATTCAATGGGTAAAACCAAAGCTGGTTTGTCAGGTAAAATTTTCAGAATGGACAAATGATAAGCATCTGAGACATCCCGTATATCTGGGTTTAAGGATTGATAAAAAAGCTTCGGAAGTTTTTGTTCCGTCTACAATTAAATCAAATAACGCAATCGAAAAAGATGTAAAAAAAGATACCATGAAAGAGAAACCAACTCCTGTAACAGAAAACGATTACGATTTAAAAATAGGAAAAACTACTTTGCATCTCACCAATCAAAACAAGGTTTATTTTCCTGATGATGGTATTACCAAAGGAGAAATTGTACAGTATTATAATGAAGTTGCCGATTTAATTCTTCCCTATCTCAAAGATCGTCCGCAATCTATGAATCGTTTTCCTAACGGAATCAATGCGCCGGGATTTTATCAAAAAGATGTCGATGTTGATAAAGTTCCGTCCTGGCTCAAAACCAAAAAAATCTTTTCAGAATCGAATGAAGAATATCTTAATTATTTGATTTGTAATGATAAAGCGACTTTACTGTACATGGCCAATTTAGGATGTATCGAAATGAATCCGTGGAATTCGACCATCAAACACGTCGAAAATCCGGATTGGCTCGTAATTGATATTGATCCTGAAAAAGATGATTTCGAAGAAGTGGTAAAAACAGCTCTAACCGTAAAAGAAGTTCTCGACGAACTCGAAACCGAATGTTACTGTAAAACTTCAGGAGCAACGGGTTTACACGTTTATATTCCGCTGGGCGCGCAATACGATTATGATTCTATTAAAATTTTTGGCGAATTACTGGCCATCGAAATTCATTCGCGTTTGCCTGAAACGACTTCATTAGAACGCAGTATCAAAAAAAGAAATCATAAAATCTACATCGATTATCTACAAAACCGACGCGGACAAACTCTTGCAGCGCCTTATTCTGTAAGGCCTAAACCGGGAGCAACAGTTTCAACTCCGTTAGAATGGAGCGAAGTAAATTCGAAACTGCATCCGTCGCAATTTACCATCAAAAATGTGCTGCAGCGATTTGAGAAAAAAGGAGATTTATGGCAACCCGTTTTAGGAAAAGGTGCCAATATTAAAAAGATATTACACAAGCTGGAAAACAAAAATCCTCATTAAGAGGATTTCTTTTTTTCCAGACTTGCTTTTAGCATCGCCATCAAATCGTCACTTTGTTTATGAACGACTTTAAGTTTTGGCGCTGCTTGTTTTTTGCCTTTCGCCTTGTTCTTTATAATTTGCAAAAGCTTGGCGGTATATTCGTCTTTGTAGGCACTTATATCGAATTTCTCCGTAAGCTGATCGATGAGTTTTTCGGCCATATCCATTTCTTTCGTGGCTTTTTTAGATGCTGCAGGCAGTTTTAATTCTGCTGTATCTCTTATTTCCTGTTCAAAACGTATTCGGTTTAAAAGAATCACATTTTTGTATGGTTTTAAAATCGCCAGACTTTCCTTGTTGCGTAAAACAAAACTCGTCACTCCTACTTTACCCGATGCTTCAAGCGCATCTCTGAGTAAAGCGTAAGCATTCATCGCACCTTTATCAGGTTCAAGATAATACGGCTGTTCGTAGTAAATACTATTAATTTCTTTTTCTAAAGCAAAACTCTGAATGTTAATCGTTTTGGTTTTCTCAGCATCTGCGGCTTCAAAATCTGCATCTTCAAGAATCACATATTTGTCGTCTATTTTATAGCCTTTTACAATATTGGCGTAGGCCACTTCTTTTCCGGTATTTTCATTTACCCTCTTGAATTTGATGTTGGCATGATCCTTTTCATCCAGCATATCCATGTCAATACTGCTTTCCTGCACAGCAGAAAATATTTTAATGGGAATATTGATTAACCCAAAACTAATTGATCCTGTCCATATTGCTCTCATAACTTTATTTTATAAAATTGAATCTCCTTCGACCCATTTCAGGGCTTTATTGAAAGCTAACTTTTTAAAACCACGTAATTCTCCTGTAGTATTAAATGTAAATCCGCCATTAAAATTCATTTCATCCGAGTCAGAAACGATGGCAACCCTGTTCCAGTTTTCAAATTGCTGTAATCCTAAAACAGCATCTTTAAACCAGACATTTTCAGTAAAATTCTGAACATCTGTATCCAGCGCAAATAAAAAATTAATTTCATTTGATTCTTTTGATAATCCTTCTAATTCCGGCAGTACAACACTTTTAAAATCAGCTGTTGTTACCTGACCAAGTGCTCTAAAAGCAATTAAATTTTTTGCTGTTTCTATTTTATGTATCATAATGATTATGGTTTGAATTGTTGTTCTAATATTTTCTTTTACAGAGGATTAAAATTAATTCAAGATTGAATCAGAAATTTTACACGATTATGGGCAGAGATTACAAAACTTCAACAGCACATTTAAATGATAGTAAGCGATTAAAGGATTTTTTCAAGCAGATCTTACAGATTATAGCAGATTTTAACTTAGATAATAATCTGCGTATATCTGCTTAGATCTTTTACAGTCTGCGTGAAAGATTTATTATACATCTATTTACTAATGTTCTATACCGTAATAAATGTTTAATTTATTTATAATTGAGGCACATTTGCCTTTTTTTGATTCAATAATTGCTTAATTCTATGCGCATTACCAAGAGTATCTTTTTGAAGTTCCATTTTGTTTCCCTCAAATTTTTGATAATTAAAAGCGTCTTTTTCTCCAACAGATTCCAAAATTTCAAGCGATAGTAATTTTCCCGGAATAATGGCGCCAATCCAGTTAGGATCTGACTTTTGATGCCATGTAATCCATATTAATTTTTCACCTTTTTGAAGGTTTAATTCATTCGATTTTAATCTTTCTACTGTTTTCTGATTTCCGTAGAGCAATGATGTTGTATGTTTTTTTTTGTTGATAGAAGAATTTATAACCTGCAAACCTGAAACTTTATCCAGCATTGCATCCGGTAATGAAGCATCTTTATTCAAAGCGTTTTCATTTGTTTTATCTGAACAGGAAAAAAGAAAAAACAAAGAAATAATTCCTGTAAAATAGAGTATCGTTTTCATATTATTGACGTATTGGAAGTGTGAATACATAATCGTTTTTTTCCATAGGCTTGTGACAATTCATACATTCGATCACAAAATCGGCTCTTTTACCATACGGAATCAGTTCTGTGGTTTTGAATCTCGAAAATCCCCAACCATTCGTTTTTTTATATTTGATGTGATCCTTAGCCATAAATTCGACTTGTTTAAAAGCGCCCTGAGAAATATTCCCATCCTCATCCTCGACCTCCTCATAAGCCGCTTTCGCCAAAATAGCACCGTCCGGCCACGGGTTAATTTTCTTATCTTTAATCGCTTTTATGGCAATATCATTTCCGTAAATAATTCGCATTGTTCCGTTATCAAGACGCTGCGTTGTACTTACAACACCCCAATTTTTATAATCAGCTATGTACGCAATCCCGTTTGGTGTTTTCGGTATTTTAACTGACTTTTCAACCTTTTTCAATTCTTCGGTCTGATTGTTTAATGCTTTTATTTTCGCAGTATCCTGAGGCTTATTATTTACTCTTAAACCCCATATATAATTTTCAAGTACTTTGAGATCTTTTTGGGATAATTTTGCCTGCGGATGTGCCAATGTATAACTCTGCAAAGGCATTGCTCCCTGAGAAACCTGATTGACAGATTCCCAAAGTTTTGCCTTTTGATCTGCCGCTGATAATTTATCCCATTCAGAAAAATTGAGTCCGCTCCTGCCCTCTTTTATATGTTGGGCAACAAGCCAAGATACGGGAACTATTTTATCATACCAGGCCAAATTGGTTTCGTTCGAATGACAATCATAACAGGAATTTCTTAAAATAGTCTGCACTTCGTGTGGCACTTTTAAATTTCCAGTAACCGGTGGATTTGTAATTACAGGACGGATAAATTGTATTCCTGCAAAAATCAATAACAAGATGATAACCGGAATCACGATGACTTTTCTTTTGTAAATTTTTGGCTTTTTCATTTTGGATGTTTTTCTATTTAATAACGAATCTGGAACTCTATTTAAAACTGTAAAAATCAAAATCAGGGAAACAAAACTGATCTCATTTTGAAATTTCATACTGCAAATAAAGCGCTGAAACCTCAATGAAATCAACTAAAATAGCGCGAAAGGGAAAAAATGAACTTAAAAGGGAATAAATAAGATTGAATAGAATCTGGTTTTCTGATAAAACATTTATAGAAAGGTTATACTTGGTTTCAACCTCGGTTAAATTCCTTTCGAATAGAGGGATGATCCCTTAAAAACAAAAGACATATTCTTTAATTAAATAAAAATTAAGGCTTCCGTGTCTTAAAAATAATTCTACCCAACCGATTATTATTAATTAAATTTGGATCATCAATTCAAATATTCTTATGAAGAAAGACAAGCTTTATCTTTTTACTTTTTTATCATTACTTGTTGTCGTATACATTTGCGGATACTTTAGCATGAATTATTTGGTAGGTTTAAGTACAGAGCAATTTCTAAAAATTCAGATTGAGTCCAGTAAAAGAGAAGCCAAAGAAATGGCCAACCTGATTTCTTTACAAGCGCAACAAAATAGTGACAGAAAGGTAATCATTAATAACGTACAAAAGAGCATCGAAAAAACCGACACTCAAACGGGTTTTATCTGTATGTTTGATCAAACAGGAAAAGAAATTTGCCACCCTAATCCGGAAAAAATTGGACGAATGACCGGTCCTGACGAATCGTATATTTCGACAACGCATAATGAAGTAAATCCTGAAGATTTTTATTCGTATCTAAAAAATAAAACCGAAGGCGGTGGCATTCGAAACTATAATAATCAAAAAAAAGATGCTGAAATTATCTACCTCTATCCGGTTAAAGACACCGATTGGATTATTGCTTCGCACGCCAATCTACAAAGCATAAATAAACAAGTTCAGGATTTAAAATTCTATTTTATTCTGGTTTATATCAGCACTGGCGCTTTGATTGTTTTACTTTCTTTTTTTATGATTCGCCTTTTTGGAAGCCGATACGAAAGAAAACTGGAGCAGAAAAATGAAAATCTTTTTAATGAAGTTTTAAGCCTTTCGAAACTCAACTATGATTTAACCAGTTACAAATCAAAACTAGAATCGAATGAGCAATCAAAAGTTCCCGATTTATCTATTTCTACTGCGAATAAAAAGAGGATTTTAACGAATCTGAAAAACGAAATCGTCTCGCTCGAAATAGAACAAATCGCCTATATTTATATGGAGAATACGATCACTTACGTGAAAGATGTAAACGGAAAAATCTCTACAAGTAATAGCAGCCTCGAAGAAATTTACAGCGAACTCGATAATGCAATCTTTTTCAGGGCCAACAGACAATTTATCCTGGCTATAAAATCGATAGATAAAATTTTGAAATATGGCAATAACCAGCTCAAAATTGAAGTTATTCCAAAATCTGCCATTGATGTTATCATTAGCAAAAACAAAGCCGCGGAATTTAAAGCTTGGTTGAATAAATAGCTAAAAGGAGAATATTTCAAAAGCCGAACGCATATTTTACAGAAAACAAAGCTTCCTCTGAATGTCTAAATTTATATGTCGCTCCGATGGAGCTTTATTTCTAATACCAATATCAAATAGCTATAAATATATCGCTCCTATGGAGCTTTTCTTATATAGGAATTTTATAATGTTCACCATCAATTTAAATCCTGAAATGATAATATATTTATAAAGAATCAAAAAAATAAATAATCATTTTCTAGTCCCGGAGACACGGCATATTTATAGAAAATCAAGCCACATAACACAGAGCCCCAGCGGGGCGAAATATTAAATTCAGAAATAAAAAGGATAAGATTTCAAAAAAATAAATAATCATTTTCTAGTCCCGGAGGGACGACATATTTATAGAAAATCAAGCCACACAACACAGAGCCCCAGCGGGGCGAAATATTAAATTCACAAATAAAAAGGATAAGATTTTAAAAAAATAAATAATCATGTTCAAGTCCCGGAGGGACGACATATTTATAGAAAATCAAGCCACACAATACAGAGCCCCAGCGGGGCGAAATATTAAATTCACTAAATAAAAAAGGGGAAGATTTCAAAAATGAAATATTCCCCTTTTTCTATTATTTAAAATTATTAAATAGCTTAAAATTTAAACGTAATGTTGGCTGTCACACGCGTTGGGTTTTGAGCTGCAAGTCTGTACGACCAATACTTTTCGTTTGTTAAATTATCTACTTTAATACCCAACCTGTATTTAGGCTGATCGTAAAAAAGTGAAGCATCTAAAACGGTGTACGACGGAATAGAAAATTTGAAAGTCGTCGTATTGGTCTGGTAATATTCGCTGCCATAAATACCTCCAAAACCAAATCCTAAACCTTGCGCCGGACCGTTTACAATTCTGTAACTCGCCCATAAATTAGCAGTTCTTGGAGATCCCGCTGTTGTTGGTCGTAATCCCTGAACGCTGGCATTACTTTTTTCGTATTTACTATCATTATACGTATAACCTGCAACGATATTTAATCCTGAAATTGGATTGGCAATCAGCTCAGCCTCAAAACCTTTACTTACCTGAGTTCCGTCCTGAATAGAGAAATTAGCGTGATCCGGATCATCGCGTGTAATGTTTGTAACCTGAATATCATAATAGCTCAGTGTCGCTGATATTTTATTCAAATCAAATTTAAAACCTCCCTCATACTGATTCGCCTGATTGGGTTTAAAAGTGTTTCCGTCAAAATCAGAACCCGAAACGTTACTAAAACCATTCATATAATTACCAAAAACAGCAATCCTGTCTTTCATAAGTTGATACACCACTCCAAATTTTGGCGAAAATGCCGTTTGATTGTAATTTCCTGCAATAGAATCTTTACTCGGGTAATAAGTCCCTTTATTTTCATATCGGTCTACACGAATTCCTCCCATTACTAATAATTTGTCTGTTACATTCAAAACATCAGAAACGTAGGCACTATACGTATTTTCGTTGGTCGATACATAATTGGTGAACTTTACCTTAGGATCAGTAAACATCGGAGCTACTTTATCCAAATTAAAATTGTTGTAAGCATCGCCTGGTTTTTTGTAATCCATGGCTGGCATATTTACTGTAGCGTCGTTACGCGTAGCACGAAGACTGTAAAAATCGATACCTGCTACTACCCTGTTTTTTAGTTTACCAATGTTAAAAACACCAATAAAATTCTGCTGAATATCTGTTCCGTAAAAAGGAGATTCCTGATATGTAACTTGTTGTCTTATTGTAGTTGGAGACATCATTTGTAACGCCACCGTATAACCATCAGACGAAGATCGTGTTCTGGATATAACAGTTTGAGATGTCCATTGGTCAGTCATTTTATACTTTAACTGTGCAAAAATATTATATTGCTGACTTGTATAATTGATGGTGTTATTGGCAAAAGACAATTTGTACGGAATATCAAGATCTTCAATACTGCTTTCGGTACCTTTTACCACAAACGGCGCAAGTCTGGTTGGCGAAGTCGCTTTGTACATACTAAATTCAGCATCAATTAAAAGCGTCAAACGATCATTGATTTCATACGAAAAACTTGGAGCAAAAGAAAAATTTCTGTTGAATCCTGCATCCTGAAAACTTCTTTCACTATGAAAAGCAGTATTCATTCTTAACAAGGCTGTTTTATCTTTATTTAATGGTGTGTTGACATCCGCTGTAAATCGGTTTAAATCCCAACTAGCTGCTGAATACGATATTTCACCTTTAAAACTATCAAAAGGCTTTTTGGTTACACGATTAAACAATCCTCCAAAAGAAGATAAAGTACTTCCAAAAAGTGTTGCCGATGGTCCTTTGATCACCTCGATACGTTCCAGATTCGAAGGATCGATTGTGGTATAAGTAAAACTTCCAACCCCGTTTCGAACCAATTGAGGTGTAGCAAAACCTCTTGAAATAGAAGTAGTTCTCCCCTGATTTCGTACCTCTGCAATACCGGCTCCCGGAACATTTTTAAACGCGCTATTATAATCTGTAATGACTTGTTCCTTCATTAACTCCTTACTCACAATGATGTAAACCTGAGAGTTTTCGATGTTTTTAAGCGGCATTTTTGCTACGTCGATACTTTCTTTTTTAGCAAAACGATTTCCTCCGGTACGAATTACCACATCTTCAAGATTCTCAACAGATGAATTTACCCTAATATCTACTGTAGTTGACGGAGCTTGTTCTGTTATCTCGGCCGTTTCTGTCGATGATGCGTAACCTGACATTGTAACCTCTACTGTATATTTCCCAAAAGGTACTTTTTTAAACTCATAATTACCGGATGCATTCGTTACAGCGCTTTTATTAATCTCAATTAATTTCACAATCACGCCCTGACTTGCATTTCCGTCATTGGTAATAATAGTTCCTGAAATTTGTCCTGTTCCTGTAGTTTGAGCCTGAAGAATTCCTCCACTCACTAACAAACTGACTAAAATGATGAAATTAAATTGCTGTTGAAGAGTTGCTATCATTCTTCCTGAAGTTCTTAGGAAAGAGGAAGTTGATATTATTTTTGTTTTCATGTTATTATTATTTAAACCAATTCTAAATTAAGGCGCAAATGAACAATATTTTTTCTTATCAATCAACTGAAATCAGTCAATTTTTTTCAAAATAATTGCATCTAGATAAACATTAAAAATACACTATAGCAAGGCCTTAAGAATTTTATTACTTAATTATTTTTTCAGGTAAAAAAGAACATACATAATGTCTAGATCCTAAAAAATATTCCTTTTTTAAGATCGTCTCAAATGACTTTTTGAACAAAGTAAAATTGACTTTTTAAACAAAACTCAAAAATTAATACCGCTATAACTTTGCTCCCATAACAAATAACACTTAGTAAAAATGGAAACAAATAATTATCAGGGAGCTTTACAAAATCCTTTAAATTCAGGATTTAATGCAAAATCAACATCAGACGAAATAATTAAAGGAATTGATCTTACAGGAAAAATCGTTATTGTAACAGGCGGACATACCGGAATTGGTTTAGAAACAACCAAAACACTTTCGAACGCTGGAGCCACCGTAATTGTTGCAGCAAGAGATTTGGCTAAAGCCGAAAAAAATCTAAGAGGAATCGCAAATGTAGAGTTAGAATCTTTGGATTTTATGAATCCGGATTCGATTGATGCTTGTGCCTTAAAATTTTTAGCGTCAAAAAGACCTTTGCATTTATTGATTAATAATGCAGGAATTATGTGGGTGCCTTTACGAAGAGATCATCGCGGTTACGAATCGCAATTGGTCACCAATTATTTGGGACAGTTTCAATTGACTTCCCGATTATTCCCTGCCCTTAAAAAAGCAAACGGAGCCAGAGTATTGAATGTATCTTCATACGGACATCAAATGGCACCTTTTAATTTTGATGATCCTAATTTTATTCATCGCGATTATGATACACTACAAGGCTACGGACAATCTAAAACGGCTTGCAATTTATTCGCTTTAGAATTAGACAATTGCGCCAAGGAATTTAATGTAAGAGCTTATTCTTTACATCCGGGAAGTGTTTTAGGAACTGATTTAGGGAGAGAAGAACCTATAGAATTATTCAAACAACTGGGAACGCACGATCAGGATGGCAATCTAAAACCTGAAGTTGCTTCTTTACTAAAAACAATTCCGCAAGGAGCTGCCACAACCATCTGGTGCGCCACAAGCCCAATGCTAAATAATATTGGAGGAGTATATTGCGAAGATGCAGATATCGCCGAACTTGACCTCGGCAATATAGAACACCGATTTGATGATCCCTCGACAATTCGTGGCGTACAACCCTATTCTTTAGATTATGATAACGCCAAAAGACTCTGGGATTTAAGCGAAAGAATGACGGGAATTACGTTCGATATTTCTTAATTCGCTTTGAGAAGAAAAACAAAATACCACCGGAGATTCTTATCTTTGATTGACTGAAAAGAAACAATCTGGTGGTTATGGCATTAAACTAATACTATTGCAAATGGAACATGTCTCAAAATATTTAACTCAGGATATCAAACTCTCGTGCTATGAAGATAAGTTCTTTAAATCAGATTTGGTTTTTGATAATCATATGTTGATTTGGTTTATTTCGGGAGAAACAAAAATCATTCAGGCCGATGCTACTTTTACGTTCAAGTCGGGAGATATTTTCCTGATTCCCAGAAATCTGTTAGCCACCATTATCAATTATCCTAAAAATGGTCAGCCGCATAAAACGGTTGTCATGCATCTTTCGACCAAACGTTTGAAACAATTCTATCAAAATATTGATTTAGATGCTAAAAGAATTGCTGATCAAAAAATTATCAGTTATAACAATCATCCGTTACTCGAAAGCTGTTTGGCTTCGTTAATCCCTTACTTTGATATCGAAGGCGATTTTCCGGAAAACCTTGCCTCATTAAAAATCACCGAAGCCATTAGTATTCTTAGAGAAATTGACAAAGGAATTGATAATATTCTCGCCAATTTTGACGAACCCGGCAAGATAGATCTAATTGATTTTATGCAGCGCAATTTTATGTTTAATATGCCAATGGAGAAATTAGGCTATCTAACCGGCCGAAGCTTATCTACTTTCAACAGGGATTTCAAAAAATACTTCAATACAACGCCGCAAAAATGGCTCACCAAAAAAAGATTGGAACTGGCGCATTATCAATTATCCGAAAATAAGAAGAAACCAATCGAGGTTTATTACGAAGTAGGTTTCGAAAATCTATCTCATTTTTCGTATGCCTTTAAAAAGCAATTTGGTTATGCGCCGACTTCAATAAAGGGCTAGTTTTCAAGAAAAAGCATAACATCGACCAATTTACTATATTGCAGTTTGAAATGATTATGATATCTAAATGATTATTTCACGCAGATCTTTCAGATTTTTAAAGATTATAGCAGATTTAATTTGAAATAGTTATCTGTGCATATCTGCTTAGATCTTTTTAAAATCTGCGTGAAAATTTTATAGCCACAGATTAAGGGATTAACTGATTTTTCCACGAAAATCCAGCAGATTAAGCAGATTATAGCAGATTTTTATTTTAAATAATTATCTGTGCATATCTGCTTAGATCTTTTTAAAATCTGCGTGAAAATTTTATAGCCACAGATTAAAGGATTAAAATGATTTTTCAAATATGACATTACCTGGTCCAATACAAGATTTTATCTTTCATTAAACTTTATCTGGTTTTCTTACAGTAAAAAAATGTCTTATTCTTTTATATTTAAACTTAAAAAGGACCATTTGCTTTTTTGAGTATTGGTATGTTTGCAGCCGTTGTTCAAATTCTTCTAATTAAAAAGAAAAAACAATAGAACAATTATTTAGATGCACTTATACCAATCATGAAAAAAAACACACAGTTAATACAAGAAATTTCTATTGAAAAAAAACTTAGAAAAAAATCCTTTCTAATTCCCCTTACAACAATATTTTGTGCGTCACTTTTATTACTTTGTATTGGATATTGTATGCATTTATTTCAGCAAGGTTTTTACTGGGCATTTATCCCAGCAAGCTTTTGTGCCCATTCATTTTTGATTATTACAGTTCACGACGGGTCACACAAAGCAATTACAAAAACAAAGTACGATCGCTTAATTGTAAATATAAGTTCAGCTTTAATTTTCATCCCATTCTATGGTGAGCATTACAGAAAATACCATTTAATTCATCACGGATATACCAATACAGAACTAGATCCGCTTGCTTCTCCTGCATTAAAAAAATTATACCATAAAAACAGGTATTTATATATGCTGATGGAATCAATTCCAGTCTTGTATACCTCATATCTGATACTCAATTTTAATAAAAGAGAAAACACACAGAGGGTTACAAAGTCTTTAAAAATTAATAAAATCTATTTTATACTTTCTATTTGTTTAAGTATAATCTGGTTTATTCTTATTAATCCCCCATTTTATTTTGTTTTACTTACACTTTTACTTCTAAATATCATTTCGGTAGTACGAAATTGGTGCGAACACATGGGAACTTCTTTAGATCTTAAAACCAATACCTACTGGTTTCCAATGGGTTTTGGTATTGGCAACCACGATATTCACCATGAACACCCTAATTTGTCGTGGCTTACATTAACAATTGGGTTAATGAAGCGAGAGAAAAATTCTAATCCTATAAAAACTTTAAAAGGTATTTTATTTGATAATGCATTTACTTTTTACAAACCAAAATAAGTGTAAAAAATCAATTTAAAAGCCTATACTTTCCTACCATAAAGCAAAAGCCTTTTAAACGAATAAATCGCCGGAAGTTTCGGGAAATGCTTCGCGATTCTCTCTTTATAGGTTTTAATAAAAAGTGCTTTCTGCTCGCCTTCCAGACGTTCTATGTACGGAATCAAAGCCGAACCGGATATAAAATTATAAAGCGTTTCATGATCGTTTGCAATTATAGGATATACTTTTTGTTGAATCTGTAGCTCTTCGAGTCCGCCATCAAACAGAATTTGGGCATATTCGTCGATACTCAAAACGGGGGAATCTCTTTTGTAACCATTTAGGTATGATTGAAACGGTTCTTCATCTACCAATTCGGCAAGAATCACATTGAGTTTGTTTTCCGGCTGAACCGGCATTTGTACTGCAAATTGTCCTTTTGGATTTACGAGTTTTATCAATTCTGCAAACAAAGTTTTATGATCGTTTGACCATTGCAAGGCCGCATTACTAAAAATCAAGTCCCATTTTTCGCCCGAGGCTAATGTTTCCTCTGTAGTTGCTTTTCTGAAATGTAGACTATCCGTTTCTAAAGATTTCGATTGTTCCAGCATTTCTGCCGAAGAATCTACTCCCAGAAAATCGGCTTCTTTGAATTTATCGGCCAAAATCGCCGTTTGTTCTCCCGTACCACAACCTAAATCAATCGCTTTCATTCCGCTTACAGGCTGAATAAAATCGGCCAGATCATAAAAAGGCTGATATCGAATATTTTTGAACTTATTGTAGATTTCCGGATTCCAGGGCATTTTGTCTCATTTTATAATTTCATTCGATCCCGAAAAATTCGCAATCAAATAAAATTGGGTTACTAAAAACTAAGATACAAAATTCTTATGGCTTTTAATAGGAGCCTGATTCAACTCCCGAAGCTTCGAGACTATATCTTTTATTTTCTAAAGAAAAAAACAAAAGGAATAACGCTTCTCCCAAAACTAATTCTCAATGTAAAGACAGCGCGGATTTGCAATCACGAGTATGCGAAACTTTTAAAACGGGCTGAAAGCCCAAAAAAGCAATAGCCTAGTGCAACCCACTACGAATTATTATATCACAACTGGAAATTGCCATAAAAGGGCGAAAGAAAATTGAGCATAAGAAGCAAAGAAAAAGTGTGTTCGAAACCTTTTGCTCTGAAAGAGCTTTAGAAATAGCGTAGTGCAACGCACTACGAATGAAATCAAAAGTGAAAATTGCCCTGAAAGGGCAAAAGAAAATTGAGCATAAAGAGAAAAAGGTGTTTTCCCAAATAACACCATCTAAATAGGGTAAACATAATTGTTGAAAATAGGCTTCCGCCCTTACAGGGCTTAAAATTATAATCGTTTTTTATTCATAGTGCTTCGCACCATGCTATTGCTAAAGCTCTTTCAGAGCAACAGGTTTCTAACACTTATAATTTGCAATCCGTGCCTCCTGTAATATCAAAGTAATTTTTAGATCATTGATATACTTTGCGTGCACGGATTGCAAATCCGCGCTATCGTTGTCTTGGTAATAGTAGCGATAAAGAAAGATTAGGCAATACGCATTTTTTACGGGTTTTAGTGAATGCATCTTATAACATGGTAAAATAGATTAACAAAAAAGACGATACACCTTTCAGCATATCGTCTCTCCAATAATTAAATAAATTGTAAACTCTTAAACCGGCAATATAATATGAAACTCAGCGCCAATATTTTCTTCGGCTTTTGAGAAGATAATACCTTTGTGGTTTTCTACGATTTTTTTGCCAATGGCCAGGCCAATTCCGGTTCCGGTGTAGACCTCGTTGTTGTGTAACCTTTGGAAGATGGTGAAAATTTTATTCTCATATTGTTTGTTAAAACCTATGCCGTTGTCTTTTATGATGATTTCGTAATAACTTAATTTAGGATCTAATGTTGAATATTTTTTAATCTGACTGGCGGTCATTTTGTGCGAGCTAATTTCGACTTTAGAGATCGAACCGTCGTTTTTATAAAACTTAAGAGCATTGCTTATTAAATTATAAAAAAGCTGGTTCATTTGCAACGGAATCGCATTGATAACAGGCAATTCACCTACTATTATTTCAAGATCACGTTCTTCGATCATTAACTCAAAATCGATCAGAATGTCAGCTATAATAACATTGAGATCTGTTACTGCAAACAGTCTGTCGGGGTTGTTAAGATAGGAATACGCCAGTAAATCTTTGATCAGCGTATTCATTCTTAGTGAGGATTTGCTGATTTTTTCTATTAATGCAATTACCTGAGGAGAGAACTCTTCGTTCATTTCCAGCAATCGGCTTATAAACATCAATATTTTACGCAAAGGTTCCTGCAAATCGTGACTTGCCACATAGGCATATTCCTGTAGCTGGACATTGGCACCATGCAGGTTCTTAACAGAACTTTCGAGTTCTTTATTGGCCGTTAATAAATCGGTAGTACGTTCTTCTACTTTCGCTTCGAAACCGCTTGATAGTACCTGCAATCTTTTTTCGATGATTCGGCGTTCTGTAATATCTTCAATTGCCAGTAAAATCAGTTGCTCTTTGCTGGTTTCATTAGTTACTTGTCTGGCGTTTAGCAGCATGACACTTTCGCCGTAAGGCAATAGATTTACAGATATTTGATAATCATCAAGTTGTGTTTTTTCGGGCAATACTTTTTCGAGCATCGCGCGCATCGGGATATTATCAAAAAGATGATTTTGTATTTCGTAAATCAACTTTCCGGTAGCTTCTTCTTTGGTAATATTGTATTTTTTAGAAAATGCCCTGTTGATATTTTTTATTCTTAAATTAGTATCTAATACCACTATAGGTTCACGAAGTGTGGCTACAATGGCCTCAGTATAATTTTTAGAAATATTTATTTGCTGTTGTTTGTTCAGGAGTTCCTGATTGATCTGCAAAAGCTCTTCGTTACTGGATTGCAACTCTTCTTTTGAGGTTTCGAGTTCTTCATTCAGACTTTGCAGTTCCTCGCTCCCACTCAATAATTCTTCATTGGCGCTTTGCAGTTCTTCATTCGATGCTTCCTGCTCTTCGCTAATAGCGTTTACATCGTCATGAATTTTGGCGAGTTCTTTCTCAAGCTGTGCAATCCTTCTTAAATTAGTGTTCTCGCGTATTTCTTCTGCCGTAAACTGATTCGAAAGTACATCTTCTTTTCGAACCACGGTTTTATAAAACAAAACCAAAAAATAAGGTTCTGAAGTATCTTCTAATGGCTGAATTTCGATAGAAACTTCGCTAATAATCCCTTTGTTCTTCACCTGAATGCCTTCCTTTTTTACCAAAGCTCCGGTTTCTTTGGCTTTATGCCAGGTATTTCGAAGTTCGAAAGCCAAACCTTCGCGGGTCATTTTCAGCAAATTAAAAGTTGGTTTTCCAGTAGAAAGTTCTATAAATTCGGCTATAGAAGCGTTGATATGAACAATATCCATTTGCTCGTTTACAATAACGCTGGCAGGGGTATATTTGGAAATCAATAAAGCTTCGGCGCTTTTTCTAAAGTCTTCTTTGATAATTTCTTTTCTTTGAATATCAGTTTTTAAAGTTTTCAATTTATCATTCGACCCCATTCCGGAATGTACAAATCGGCCTGAAACCTGTTTACGGGTATAAATTTTTCCTGCTTTTTCAAAAGGCTGAAAAAGTTCTGCCGCCGGAACAGCCGTTTCTGACTTTCCTAAAAGCAAAAATCCGTTTTCTTTTAAGGCGTAATGAAAAGTAGTAAGCGATTTTTTCTGCAAAAACGAATCCATATAAATGAATACATTACGACACGTAATCAGATCCATTTTGGCAAAAGGCGGATCTGTTAGAAAATTATGCACTGCAAAAATGCATAAATCTCTAATTTGCCTTTTAATTTTATAACCATTTGTATTGGCTGTGAAATATTTTGTCAGAATGGTTTCAGAAACATTTCGCATTTGAGATTTTCTGTAAAACCCAATTCGTGCTTTGGCTATAGCCACTTCTGAAATATCCGAAGCAAAAATCTGAATCTCTTTTCCTTCGAGATTTTCACCTAAAAACTCATGAAGGGCAATTGCAAGTGTATACGCTTCTTCGCCGGTAGAACATCCTGCAATCCAGATACGTATGGCATTTCCTTCGGTTACTCTGTTCGTTAATAAGGGAAAAACCTTTTCTCTCATTGTCTGAAATATCTTGGTATCTCTAAAAAAATCAGTCACAGGAATCAATAAATCGTTGAACAAATCTTCGGGCGCCAGTTTATCTCCCTGAAGTACTTTTAGATAATCTCTTAAATTCACAATTTTACTCAAAGCCATTCTTCTGGCAATGCGTCGGCGTATGGTAGTTTGTTTATAATAGGTAAAATCTACTCCGCTATGATGACGTAAAATTTTGATAATTTCCTGAAATACAGCTTCGTCGTTGGGATCATTTTCTTCACTAATTTGATCTCTTGCTTTTGTAAGTTCAATAAGTTTGTCGACAATTTTGGCCGGCGACAACACATAATCTACCACTCCGGCATTGATCGCGTTTTGTGGCATTTCGTTATTAGCAGCTTCAATATCCTGAGCAAAAGTAATTCCGCCGTGTTTTTTAATGGCTTTAAGGCCAATTGTTCCGTCGGATCCGTTTCCTGAAAGCAGTACGCCATAGGCCAGATCCAGATGTACTTCGGCCAATGAATTGAAAAAAACATCAATCGCCTGATTTTTGGTGTCTTTTACACGGGGACTTAACTTTAAAACACCATCAAAAGAAGTAAGTAATTTATTCTCCGGAATGACATATATGGTATTGGGAGCCAGATGAATATCATCTGTAATTTCGTTTACTGGAATTTTGGCTACGCGCGAAAGCAATTCTGTAAGCACACTATCATGCAATGGATGCAAATGCTGCACAATGACATAAGCCATTTCAGAATCTGCAGGAATCGCTTCTATAAGCTGTTTAAAAGCCTCCAGCCCTCCTGCTGAAGCGCCAATACCAACTATGGGAAAATCCTGGCGGGTAGCTTTGGGCAAATTGTTCTTTTGCATATGCATGATTTCATTCTTTAAATATTTAATTAATTATAAATCAATGCATACTATTACAATTGCATATTTTTTAAAACTAAACTGTGATAACAAAAGATTCGATTCTGACATCTGATAATTTTTCTGCCCAATCTGTTTCGATGACCTTTTTTAATAATTTCTTTAAATCACTAAAAGCAATAGGTTTTACAACATAAGCGTTAGCCCCTAAACCGAAAGTATTTTTGACACCATCTATAGTAGCAGAAGTAGAATAAATTGCGATTACCGGAATATCCTTAAATTTAGCATCTTCCCGAATTTGCTGTAAGGTCTCAAAACCTGACAAAATAGGCATATTAAGATCTAAAAAAATAATGTCCGGAATGGCCAAAGCAGGATCATAAAGACGATCCAGAAGTTCTACACCATTTTTACAAAATTCGACCGGATACTCAAGATCAAGATCTTCGAGAGCTTCTGCAAAAAAATCTCTGTCGTCTTCATCATCATCGGTAAGTAAAACCTTTATATTCTTTTTTGCATTCATGATTGGGTCGCGTTAGATTCAAATGTACGCTTAAATAAAATCGGAATGAATAATTCATAGCGATTTCCTTAACACTTTATCAATAAGGTTGTTTATTTGTTTAAAAAACATCAACCTAAATACTTAAATCATTGATAATAATGATTTTAATTTGCAAATAGATTATTTTGAATTATTAGTGAATACATAGTCTTTTAGCTACATAAAAACTTCTTTTATTATAAAGCAAAAGCATATTGCAATTTTATCAGGAACTAAAAAATGAAATTAATGATTTATTTTTGTGTGCTTAAAATGTAGTTAATAAATACATTCTGAAAATGAAAGAAACACTAACAACGGTTTATTTTTACATTCCTCAACAAGTTACACTTTTGGATTTAAGTGGCGTTGTCGAAGTTTTTCAGGAAGCAATAGGTTTAGGATTCAATTATCAATTGCAATATATTAGCAGTCAATCAGCTGTGGTTTGTTCTTCGGGATTAGAATTGGCGGCGCTTACTCACTTTTCTAAAACGCATCCAAAGGAAAATGATATTGTTGTTATTTCCGGAAGTAGTGCGCACCAAATCGATCTGAATGCTGAAGATACTTCGTTTTTTGAATGGATTCAGCAAGTAAACAAAAATAAAACCACTATTTGCAGCATTTGTTCTGGCGCTTTTATTTTGGCGAAAGCCGGACTTTTAGACCATAAAGAATGTACGACGCACTGGAAACTGGTTGATAAACTCAAAAAAGATTTTCCGCTTGCGCAAACACAAAACAACACTTTATTTACCCAATCGGGAACTATTTATACCAGCGCCGGAATCATAACCGGAATCGATCTGGCGCTGCACATTATCGAACAACGACACGACAAAGAAACCGCAGCAACAATTGCCAAAGAATTGGTCGTATATAAAAGAAGACACGGAAACGACGAACAGGAAAGTGTGTATTTGCAAAACCGAAATCATCGTGACGAAAAGATTCACATCATTCAGGATTGGATTATTTCAAACCTTGATAAAACGTCGACAATTGATTTTCTTGCCGAATTGGTTCACATTGGCCCCAGAAATCTAACCCGAATTTTCAAGAAACAAACCGGAATTACCATCGCCGAATATCGAACGAAACTAAGAATCGAAAAGGCCAAAAGTCTGCTCACCAATTCTGATTATAAAATAGAACATATTGCGCATTTGTGTGGTTACAAAACCTCGAAACAATTGCGTGTTGTACTCGAATCTCATCTTGATACTTTGCCTTCGGCAATAAAAAATAAATGGTCTTAAAACGACTATCGTTTGTCCTTTTTTGATCTTCAAGAGAAAGGTAAATTTGTATCTAACAATCTAATTTATAAAAAGATGAAACTTAGAGACCAAAATACAGCCCTTATTTTAATTGATGTTCAGAAAGGTTTTAATGAAGAAAATTATTGGGGTGGCAATAGAAACAACAAAGATGCCGAAACAAAAATGGCTCAGATTCTCGAACAATGGCGAACGCTGCAATTACCCGTTTTTCATATTGTTCATAGTTCCATGCATCCCGATTCGAAACTACACCCTTCACATCCCGGATTCGAAATCAAAGACGAAGTAAAACCTATCGTTGGCGAACCTGTAATTTCAAAAAACGTCAACAGCGCTTTTATAGGAACTGATTTAAAAGAAAGACTTGATAATCTAGGCATTCATAAACTTGTAATTGTGGGACTTACCACGAATCATTGTGTATCTACAACCACAAGAATGGCGGGGAATTTTGGTTTTGATGTTTATTTAATTTCTGATGCCACAGCCACTTTCGACCGAATGGGCATCAACGGAGAAAAATACGATTCGGAATTAGTGCATCAAATATCCCTGGCAAGTTTGCATAACGAATTCGCAGAAGTAATTGATACTAAAAGGCTTTTAGAATTAGTTTAAGAGTTTTTTTTGCCACGAATTACACTAATTTTCACGAATGATTTTTTTATATCTTATGTTTTGAAAAAGAAGTTTGCCACAGATTGCACAGATTAAAAGGATTTAAAATATTTTATGCGCATTACTAAGAAAAATAATTCGTGAAAATTCGTGTAATTCGTGGCAACCTTCTTTTCTAAAAAAAAAATGTAGCAAAATAAAACAACTCATTTTATTGACCTACATCAAACTTTTGCATAGTAAACAATTCTAGATTTGCTGCTCATTAATTTAAAAATACCCAAAACAAAATGATCAGCACACTAACATATCCCTTAGAAAAATTTGGCTTAACAAGCATACAACGCGTCGAAAACGCATTACAACATTTACAAAACGGAAAAGGAATTTTATTAACCGATGACGAAGACCGCGAAAACGAAGGTGATTTGATTTTTTCGGCACAACATATAAGCGTTCAAAACATGGCGATGATGATTCGTGAATGCAGCGGAATCGTTTGCCTTTGTTTGCCTAACGAAAAAGCTGATGAACTCGAATTGCCCTATATGGTTCAGGAAAATACAAGCAGTTTTCAGACTCCGTTTACGATCACTATCGAAGCAAAAAAAGGCGTAACCACAGGAGTTTCGGCAGCAGATCGCGTTACTACAATTAAAGCGGCAAGTGCTGTAAATGCAAAAGCCTCAGACTTAGCCAGACCCGGACATATTTTCCCTTTACGTGCCAAAAACAATGGCGTTCTCGAACGAAACGGACATACAGAAGGCAGCGTAGATTTGATGAAATTAGCGGGTTTACGACCAGAAGCTGTTTTATGCGAATTAATGAATGAAGATGGCAGTATGGCTAAACTCGACAAAATCATTAGCTTTGCAGAAGAACACGATTTTGTAGTATTATCTATTGAGGATATCATTTATTACCGCAAATTTGTGAGAGATTATAAGTAACAAATGATATACGAGCAACTTGGTGATTATATAAAAAATCGTATTGAGGTTTCTGATGAAAATCTTAATACGATTTTATCTTATTTTAAACCTTTAAAACAAGACAAAAATGAACTTCTGCTTTCGGCGGGGCAAACCAGTCAGCATACGTATTTTGTGGGCAAAGGTTGTTTGAGGCTTTATTTTATCAATGAAGAAGGAAAAGATGTTACCCGATATATTGCTTTCGAAAATCAAATTGCTACAGCACTGGTCAGCTTTATTACCAAATTACCTTCTCTAGAATATATTCAGGTAATCGAAAAATCGGAACTTTTGTATATCAGTCACGAAGATTTTAATCATCTGCTCAAAACCATTCCGGAATGGATGCAATTCTATTGTTCGTATTTAGAAAAAGCCTACGTAAATAATACCAACAGATTAATGTCGTTTACCACCATGGATGCTTTAGAGCGCTACCAATGGCTGCTAAAAATAAACCCAACGATCGTAAAACGTTTACCCAACAAAATCGTCGCCTCATACATCAATGTCTCTCAGGAAACCCTAAGCCGACTGAAATCTAAATTTTGATTTTAAAATCATCTTAATTCTATATTCTTTACTCTTTACTCTTTACTCTTTACTCTTTACTCTTTACTCTTTACTCTTTACTCTTTACTCTTTACTCTTTACTCTTTACTCTTTACTCTTTACTCTTTACTCTCACTAATTATTATATTTTTTTAATGAAACAATGTTGCATTTGTAAATAAGAATTTTATATTTGCAACAATATTGCATTATCAATATCGATTCATCTGAATGAAAAAGAATTTTAAAATCTTAAATCTTTTTATGCCGCTAATAGTAGTATTTGCTATACTATTTCCGGCAATACATTCGTACGAACACATACAAAGCCATAATGCTGCGCACAAATGCATTCAGCACCAACATCATACGGCAAAAACCGAATTTAAGACTCACGATCATTCTAATGAAGAATGTGCTATTTGTCATTTTAAATTTAGTCCTGTTACTACTTTTGAATTTGTTACGTTTCAGTTTTACAAAAACAGTACAATAATTCATTTTACCTGTTTTTATTCAAAATCATTTTCCGCATTTTTTAAAGGTTCTCTATTCTCTCTGAGAGCACCTCCTATTGTTTAAAACTATAAAAAGTAATCATTTCATTTATATGAATTGATGTGCACTTATATGTTTTAGAATCTAATTTAGGTCAGAAAAGCAATTCACTTTTCTTAATCATTACTATTTCATTTTTCTTGCAACAACTTGCTTAGAAACGCTTTCTCTTATTTTAAAACGTAAAGTTTTCCCTTACGGGGAATAAAACTACGTTGTCTAAAATCAGATTAAGAAGTAGTACCAGACCTTATTTTCTATCACAAGTAAATTCAATATTCTAATTGAATCATCCCTTCGCACGACTTACTTTCCCAATTCACAATTAATAATTAGTAATTATTTCCTGCTTTCCGTAACCCAATTTTCTAAATATAATCCTTTAAAAATCAATCCAAATGAAGCAAACCAAAACGCTCTTTGCCGTCTTACTCGCTGTTTTCGCTCTCGCATCCTGTAGCAGTGACAACAACGAAATTGACACCGAATATCCTATAATCGATAATTCGGCTTCGAATGCATTCCCGATCCAATGCAGCGAAATTACCCGAGGACAAAAAATCACTTTTAGGGCAAAATTTACAGATAATGCTGCTTTGGGATCTTACAGTCTCGACATTCATCACAATTTTGATCATCACACGCACAGTACCGAAGTCAATAATTGTACTGCAGATCCTATCAAAAAACCTGTGAATCCTTTGTTGTACATCAATTCGGTTACAATTCCAGACGGACAAAAAAGTTACGAAGCTGTTCAGGAAATCACAATCCCGACCGATATCGATCCGGGAGATTACCACTTCATGATTCGATTGACCGATAAAGAAGGCTGGCAGACTATTAAAGGCTTAAGTATTAAAATTTTATAATGAATTGATGAACGAAAATAAACCGAATCGATTACGGACATTTTTCCTGTTGCTTTGTTGCTTTGCTATAGTTACAAAAGCTGTAGCGCAATCTGTTCGTGTATCCGGCAGCGTATTTTCCGACGAGCGTAAACCGTTAGATGGCGCTGTCGTAACGATTTATCCTTCTGCTATAAGTACTATTACAGATCAACAGGGAAATTTTTTATTTCCTCAAATTCCTAAAAATTCTAACAAATTAACAGTGAGTCATTCCGGTTATTCGTTTTATGAAATGAAACTTTCTTTGGATGAAAATTCAAATACGATACCTGCAATTTTGTTAAAACCCGAGGTAAAACAATTGGAGGAAGTTGTGATTACAGATCAATATGAATCGCGTCGAAAAAAAGAAGAATCGCTGAATATTGAAACCGTTAACAGTAGTTTTATACAGCGCAATCTCGGCGGAAGCCTGATGCAATCATTACAAAGACTTCCGGGGGTTAAAACCATTTCCATTGGTTCCGGAGGTTCAAAACCTCTAATTCGTGGACTGAGTTTTAATCAGGTAATTGTGGTCGAGAATGGCATCAAACACGAAGGCCAGCAATGGGGCGCCGATCATGGTTTAGAAATCGATCAATATGCCGTTAATCGGGTTGAAATTATCAAAGGACCATCTTCGTTCATGTACGGATCTGATGCCATTGGCGGAGCCATAAATATAAAACCTGTGCCCTTTCCTGCTCAGCATGTTTTGGGCGGAAGCATTGATTTTACAGGCAAAAGCAACAACGAACAATTTGGAGGATCGTTTAATTTATTTGGCCGAAATGAAAAATGGTTTTTCGATACCAGAATAACCGCTATGGATTATGGCGATTACCGCGTACCAACTGATATAGTCCAGGTTTATAACTATGCGGTTCCGCTTTACAAAAACCATTTACGTAATACAGCAGGAAGAGAACTGGATTTACACGGAAGTGTGGGCTATGTTTCTGATCGCTTTAAATCGGTTTTTTACATAAGTAATATTTACACCAAAAGTGGCTTTTTTGCCAATGCACACGGACTTGAACCCCGAAATGTTGACACGGAACTTCACGACAAATCGAGCCGTGATATTCTGATGCCTTTTCAGGAAGTGACGCATACTAAAATTAGTAATACAACTTCGTTTTCGATAGGAACTCACAAACTCGAAACACAATTAGGATTTCAGCAGAATTTCCGTCGAGAATGGAGCCATTATGTCAATCATGGATATATGCCGCCTATTTATCCTGACGATATGTATGCGCCAAAAGATCTGGAAAGACAATATGATAAAGAAGTTTTTTCAGTTGCGATTAAGGATGAGTTTTCGTTAGGCAAACATGAATTTACAGTAGGTTTAAATGGCGAGCAGCAGCAAAATGATATTAACGGCTGGAGTTTTCTAATTCCTGCTTTCAAACAATCAAACGCAGGATTATTTGTTTACGATAAATTTCAGCTCAATGATTTGTGGTTGCTTCATGGCGCCATTCGTCTGGATCATGGTCAAATCGAAATGAAACCATACACCGATTGGTTTCAAAGCGAAGTCACCGAAAACGGTCAGACTATGCAGCAATACTTACAACGATCTCAAGAACTTACGCGAACTTTCAATAGTTTCAATTGGTCGGCAGGGGTGAATTATACGCCGGGACAATTATCGTTTAAAGCCAATTTGGGAACGAGTTTTAGAATGCCAATTGCCAAAGAACTGGCTTCAAACGGTGTAAATTATCATTATTTCAGGTTCGAAAAAGGAGATCCTAATTTATCGGCAGAACGTTCGTATCAGCTAGATCTTGGTATGGAATGGCAGGAAAACAAATGGTCGGTGCAACTGAGTCCGTTTTTTAATTATTT
>Ga0247815_10000264_pt1 | contig 41826 bp, 39 predicted proteins | sample UWRJL194509B1_FD_181014 | JGI IMG/M metagenome (GOLD analysis project Ga0247815, IMG submission 181014) | Plant litter microbial communities from Arlington Agricultural Research Station in Wisconsin, United States - UWRJ-L194-509B-1 | ecosystem: Environmental > Terrestrial > Plant litter >...
CTCAGAGTTATCAACTCCATAGATATAGAATATCCGTTTAATATCAAAGGGAACAACTTTTTCAATTACTGTAAGGTTCCCGCGGCTGTCGGTAAAAGTTTTGAGATTAATTAAAGAGGCCATATTGAAAAAAATGTTTTGCGTAAATGTTTTTGTAATACCCTTTAAAAAAGAATACTATATATCTTCCTATTACTCTTTTGATCTGTTCAAATTCATCGTTCATTTCATGCGGAATTACGTCCGTCTGAAGGCTCGCTATTGCATTTTCGGCTACAGAAAGGGCCTTAACATAAGGCTTGTACACGTGCCTGATCTGTTTCTTCTGCATTAGATATGCTGCGGGGGAAATCCGGTAACGTGTATTTGAGCAGTAACTAAACCCATGGTAATGATAAAAAACCAGGTCAGTTTCTCTTGCATCATCCTCATGCTTTACCTTAGTGACTCCCGTTTTGCCGGCAAAAGAAAACTGCTGAATATTCCATGGGGCAACGCCGCCACCAGAATGTGTAGACACGTAAACACCTTTGAATCTCTCCGTCCAGTCGTCCAGATATTTCTGGTCGCCAAATTTGTTATCTTCAAAACGGTTAAAACACCATTCAAGGCAAGCGTTAACCCACCAGTTTAACACGGTCATACCTTCCTGTGTATTTTTGAAGGTCATAAACTGTACACAATAAATCCCGCTGGTGGCAGACTGATCATAACATGGCGTATACCTATGGGGGGTAATCAATACGGAGTTTATTCCCATTTCGTTTATCAGTACCTGGGGATCATTAAAAAACAACAGGTCGGCATCCACATAAGTACAGTGGTCAAGACTGAAGGTTTCAATACAATACTTGATACTTGAAGAAGCACAGGTCCAGCAATACTCACCTGCAGTCCTTTCGTTTTTCACAGCTAACAGCGCTGGATTTTCGAAGTCCTCAAGGCTAATGACTGTTGCCTTTGTCAGCTTCAGCTTGTTTAAAACTTCCAGACAATTATTATCAAAAGCAACTATATACAAGTGAAAATCCTTACAATGCTGTTCCAATGAATTGTACATTGCTACACCGCGTGACAGATAGTTGGTATTAAAAAGAGTGCAGAATTGTAGCATATTTATGAATTGATAAAGTAAAACCCTCTGTTGTATGCCTGCGGCAGGTTATCGATCAGTGTGATCGTTTCACCTTCAACATAGGGGGCGAAATCTGCGATCAATTTGTATTTCGGCAAAAAGTGTTTCAGGAAATCTTCCTGGTTGAAAAACCAAGAAGGATAGGATGCCGGATAAATTTCAGCGGGTACCAATTGTAATGTTAGCCTGTCACCACTTCCGTGATGAAAAGCCGTACGGTCAAATAACAGGAATTCGAAATTATAGTCTACCAGCTGACGGAAAAACTCATGTGGTTTTTCCAGATATTGTACCGAGCCGGAAAGCAATACAAAATCTACCTTAACATCTGCCAGGCAGGCGTCGATATTTTCATAAAAGTTCAGCAACCCATCGGCGAAATAGTCTTTTCCACAGGCAACGTAATGCTCCTGTTCCACAACATTCCAGCTGGCACATACATCCGGGCCAAGGAATTCTTTCACCTGATAATAGGTACTTCCAAGGGCACCTCCAAAATCTAGTATATGCAGAGGTCTTTTTTTAAGATTTGCACTGTGCAGCAAAAAGGAAATAAGGGCATAAGGGTACTCTTTTTTATCAAAGAGCACAGAATCGCGCTCATATACAGCAAGCCCGTTTTTAACTTTCAGCCCAGCCTCTTTTGTTTTTTCAAGGATTACGTCTTTTTGGTAGCCATCTGTTTTCTCCAGCACTTCTGCCCAGGAGGAATAAGACCCGGACCAGCCGTAACCGATTGGTGTTGATTTTCTGAAGAGGCTCTTGAACATATATAGGATCTTTGTTATCAATTTGATGTTAAGACAACAAATGATAAAAAAGGTCCTATATGTTTTTAAAACATTTTAAATGCTGTGATCAGATTGGGTTCGCTAAGCTTATCTTTCTCCGATGAGCACACCAGATACATTCCAGGCACTAAAACTTGTACCCTCCCGTTTACCCTGTGGTATTGCTATCTTAAAGATATGTTTTCCCGCTGTCAGATCCGGCAGGGGAATTTCAACAGGCAGGGTAATTGTGCCAGGGCACCAGTTTGAGCGGCTTAAATCAGAAGAAGAAAGACCATTACCAAAATTGCCTGAAGCAGGGTTTAAATTACGGTATGTTGCACAATCTTCTCTCCAGGGAATAAAATTGTAGACCCGTTTTCCATCTACAAAAATTTCATTTTGTTTAGGCACAAACTCATCACCGTTTTCCCACCCTCCATGTCCGGTAGTGAGGTATCTTAAGCGGAGGTGTTTCAGGCCTGGCGGTACTTCAACTGATACCGTCAGAGAATCTTTATCAAACATGGTCCCATACTCCTGCCCAGACATTTCCATCAGGTTGGTGGTATTAAAAGCAGGCGTCATCCATATTTTCTTTAAATCTTTGTCTTCGCTGTCACCCGGATAATATTTGAAATACAGACTGGCTTTATGCCCACCTTTGTCATAGTTCCCAATAAAAACGCCTATCCAAACTTCACCTTGCAAGGCCGGCAATAGTGTTGTGATATCTTGTTTGTACACCACAGAATCTGCCCAGTTGTAACCTTTTATTTTTGCCTGTGTGTTGAAATGGCCGACACCAAAGGATGTAAAAAAGCGCATTAGTTCAAGGGGTGGCAGATATTGATCAGTGGCAGTTACCCCCTGATATTTGGTTCCGTTCCTGCCCTGGTAAACAGGAAGGACCTGAATCCCCTGTTGAAGTGCCTGCAGAAAAGAGATTTTTCGCTCTACCGGGATCATAAATACAGATCCTGTACGGTCATAGGCATCACCATTTGAGTGTTGTACAAGTTCAGCAAACAAGTATTGGCCAGGTGCTGCAATTGGAAGTTTTATTTTTTTAAGAATTACAGTGCCTCCCGAAAAGTGATAAGTGACATTGGATTGCTCCCCGGCGGGATTTTCAATCTTTCCGCCAAAGGAAATCTGCTCATCGTTAAAAACCTGAACAGTTGTATATCGGCTTTCAATTACCTGCCGCTGATAAGCTGCCTCATCCAGTACAGTTCCCCATTGCTGAGGCCAGCCCATTTCAAGTGCCGTAATTTTACGGTAATCAATTTTTGTTGCGACGGTTTCAAAATTTCCGTTTCGGACTACTTTGAGTATCAATCCCATACCAGGCGCTGTAGAAATTGCGGGTGTACCTTTGATCTTCAAATCACTGTTATACCATACTTCGACGGTATTTGAACGGATAATCAGTTTTGCTTTTTTACATACTACGCCACAGATCGTTTCTGTACCAGGAAGTATTTCTGCCTGTACGTAATCCTTAAAAGGCCTTTTAAAGGTATACAGAAGACCTTTACTATTAGTCATCTGATAGGTTACCCGTTCTTTAAACTGCAAAAACTGCTCTTCCGTACCTGCTCCACCCGCAGCGATCCTTGCCTGAAGCCCATTGGTATATAATTTTAGTTCCTTCCCGGTATCTTTGCCATTACTAATAATCTTATAGGTAACTGCTGCCTGAGAACTATCAGCATTTTTCTTCTGTGCAAATAATGATTGGTGCATTAAAAGTAATAAACATCCGGCGATAAAGGTCTTCATGGCGCCAAAGTTAACTCTTGTACATCAGAAAATAACTGTTTTTTCCGGTAGAATTTAATGTTTGGGATAAAGAATCCTGAACGCATTGAAAACCGCCTGGTGCGTGACTGTGGCATGTGTTTCATCCGGCAGATAGTCAAAGCTAACCTTAACATTACCAGATTTCCCTGCCTTGATTTTCTCGTATAACAATTTAGCATCTTCCTCCATCACGTGGATTTTTGTGCCATCAATTGAGCCCTCTTTACCGACCCCAATATAAATAGCTGTCGGTGTATGATAGGACTCATCTAAAATAGCCGGCTTAACTTTCAATAAATCACCGTCCTTCCACCAAAGGCTTGGACTGATGATGACGTATTTATTGAACAATTGAGGTTTTGTAAATAGAATTTCTGTGGCCAGAAGTCCACCTAATGACTGACCAATAATAGTTTTTGCACCAGTAGTACTGTATTTTTGATCAACATAAGGTTGTAGCTCCTTTTCAATAAAGGACATAAAGCGGATAGAACCACCGTTTTTCGGAATTAGTTTTCGATCAGTTTCTCTTGTACTTAAAGACGTAAAATCGAGTTTACGATCACTATTCGCTACCCCAATTACGATAGATTTTGGAATCCTGTCTACCCATGGAATGGTATTGAACTGTACTATTCCAACAATATGTATAAAATCTTCAGCGGCAGATCCGTCTAAAAGATAAATTACCGGGTATTTTAAGTTCTTGTTGTAATCAGCAGGAAGATAAACATTCAGTATCCTGTCTTCCCCTAATATACCAGAATGTAGGGTATCTATCGTACCCAGTACAAAGGCTCCACTTTTCGCACTTTTATTTTGTGCAAGAGAATAGAAAAAAGAAACTAATGACAATAGAAGAATTAGTAATGATTTCATAATTTGTTCCCGAATATACGAACTTCAGCCATTCTTATCTGACAGCCCTATATGAATCAACTCCAGTGCCTGTTCGCGTAATGCAGGATCACCTCCATTTAAACCTGAAACCAGCAACAGCTTTTTCTTTAGATATTTTTTTGCGTGTTTGCGGTCATATGTCAACATCCATTTAATATTATATATGAGGTCGCAGTATTTTACAGTTTGCGCTGCTGCACTGATACTGAGCAGTCGCGCATGTTCCTTTTCTTTTCTTTCTTTTTTTGTTAGATCCGGATATGCATTCCGTGTAAATACATCTGTAAGCTCCACAACTGCGAATGCAATTGTATTCGCTTCAGTTTCAGTATATCCAAAAGTGATCAGCCGAACCGGCAGTTCTTCTGCAGTGGTATCAGTATCCTCCAGCAGATCATGACAAAGGCCTATCTCAAAACCTAATGCCACTGCTGGTTTTGCCAGGTTGGCGACAGTAATCAGGTGATTAAAGTAGGGTTCGATTGTCCGCTTAATAATCTGCCCGTGATGCTGAACGGCAACCCAGTTAACCAGATTTTCTACAGCTGTCATTTGAGTTTATCCAATTTGAAGTAGCCCAATTGAATAACATCTTCATCAAGCCCCGCTACAGGGCTGATCTGGATTTGATAGTTATCCTTAAATTCCGGAGCGAGAATGTCCTCTATCCTGTAAATATCATCAACATCAATCCCATATTTTTCGTCTATATGTGAGCCTGCACCCTTTAGTGTATTCGTTTTAAAAAAAACTGTTTTTTTGGCCTGCTGAATGGCCTGCGTACGCTCGTCATGAACACTTAATACCGTATAATGCTGTTCTTCAAGTATGCCAGATGTGTACCCGCCCAAATTGATAAAGAAAAGTTTTTTTGAAGGTGTTATTGCCTCCTCCCCTTTTAAAACCACCCTGATCTGATACCCATCAACATGATTGATTTCGCGCCATCCATCAAGATGGATACTATCCCCTGCCTCCGGCCAGAACCGTCGGATTGATGGGACCAGCTCCTTCAGACTGGAAGCAATACCGAAAAAATAATCATGCTGTTCCACATTTCGGTTAGGCGCAAGAGAGCCCAACAAAATCATATATAATTTAAGTCCTTCGCTTGTCTGTCCGTTATCTATCATACCAATAGTCTTTTAATTATTGCAGCCGAAGCTGCTTCACTGAAATCCAGGCCAGAATAGTCTGGATTGTAACCGCCAATATACGGTACTGCCATCATATAGATCCGCTCATTCAACGCGCCAAAGGCATCTACTACCTGAAAATTATCATTGATTGTAATGCCCGGAACCTTTAAGTAAAGGTCCCCATTTTGGTCTTTAGTCACTTTAGCTCCTTGTTCAACTGCTTTTTGTCCTTCTGCTGCCGACCGGAATTTAAGTTTTGCGGGGCTAATTGTTCCGCCGGCGAGTAAACCTTTAAAAGGGAAATCTTCAAAAGCCAGGTGCGGCTGGCCAACACAGTCTATAAACGTATCAAAATGGATAGATAACCGTTTGCCAGATTCATCCGTATAGTTGTAATCCACACCGCCATCAATGACTGCTTCTACTTCGCTATCGTCGCCAACAGCTATCAGATCAAGAACACCTGCACGGTGTAATGCCAATAGTTCTTCACTTGAGCTTTGAGGAATATAAGCAATAACTATAGAAATCAATGGGGTAAGCGACTTCTGTAAACGCTGCATGTCTTCAGCAGACAGGTACTTGGCGGGGTAGTTTAAGGCAAAACTGAGTACCCCAAGCATCTCCTTCCAATAAACTGACTCTCTGCGTTGGATAGATTTCTCCGCCTCAGCATATTCTGCCTGGAGAAGTTGAAAAGGATCCAGTTTTTCACGAAGGTCCATCATTGCGTCGACAAACTCTTCCAAAGTCATGTCTTTGATTTTCTTATAAAACTCCGGGTTCTTTTCTTCTATAGGCGCCTTAAAATCCTTCTCGAATACATAATCGAGAGATAAAAAGCCACCATTTCCCTTAATATGAGCGGCAATCTCCTCATCGCTGAGCAGTGCATCATTAGACAAATGGGAATCTTCCAAATGGAACCTTACTGCCGGCAACATTCCGCTGCGGGTATGCAATATCAATTTGAAGTTTGCGCTATCATCAAGTAACCGATAGGAAACTTTCCCATTTTCATCTTTATCAAAAGTACCGTTATAACGCGAAAGTGTTCTCACAGCATCAACGGCAGTCAATGAAGATCCCTTTATAGCAACAGAATGGTTCAATTGCTGAGATATTTTCAGCGGAGGATAAGGCGAATCAAAGTAACCGGGAATTTTCCCTTCATGCTGATGCGGCCAGTTATGACCGGTGCAAAGGATTACCTGGTCAAATTCATATTTTTTTTCTGCATTTATCTCTATTACAACAGTTCCGTCCTGCGGCTGATCTGTTATGTCAGTTACTGTACTGTTGTAATGTACTTCATAAGCTATCCCTATTTCCTTCGCCTTTTTCTGCAACAGGTCGAACTGAGCAGTAAGATATTGGCCAAATAGCAAACGCGGCAACACTTTGTATTCATTAAAACGGCTTGGATCGATATGGAATTTGTCAAGGGTATCTTTATGTACCGACTTTATCCAGTCCGCCAGCGTGGTGACCAATAACGGTATTTCATTACTGGACACGTTTGTTATATGTTCATCACTGGCACCTTCCGTACTGTAGGGCATGCCTTCCCCCAACTTTTTTTTCCGTTCAAATATGGCTATCGAAATGTCTGTTCTGCCAGAGTCTATAATTCTTTTAAACATGAACAGGGCACTTGGGCCGCCGCCCAAAATAGCGATGCGATTATTTTTCAAATGAGTATGTAGATTTTTAAAATGAACAACATTTCATGATAATTGTTTTCTGGAGGCTGTACCAGATGGTGCGGCCAGGCATATTATGCATTAATTTTCATCGCCAGCAATATTTCCGTCAGTGAAAATTTGGCACCGCATATGACTTCATCGGCCGCGCCGTAATAAACTATTAAGGTGTCGCCGTCTTCCTGCGATATATGCCCGTTCGTAAATACCACATGCCCAAAAAATCCTGTAAGTTCATATGTTTCCGAAGGTACCATAATGGGGTCCTCTGTTCGTGCCAGCACCTTTGAGGGATTGTCAAGGTCCATTAAAAATGCGCCCAGGCAGTATTGGTGTGCGGCATTTGCCCCGTGGTAAATCTCGAGCCAGCCATGCTCAGTTTTAATTGGTGACGCTCCCGCGCCTACCCGCGCGCTGTCCCAGCTTTGTGGCCTGGTTTTAATGATACATTTATGGTTCCCCCAGTGTATGCCGTCAGGGGATTCTGCTAACCAGATAAAATTACCACCTATATCAACACTACTGGGCCTGTGAAGCATAAAATACTTACCGCCAATTTTCTCTTCAAAAATTGCACAGTCCTTATTATGCGGAGGCAGGATCATACCCTGCGACTCAAAAGTTTTCCAATCTGTAGTAGTGCGCATACCCACACCTACCCCACTTTCTGATACTGAGGTAAAAGTCAGATAATATTTATCCTCAATTTCGGTGACGCGGCAATCTTCTATACCAAACGTTTGTAGGATCCCCTGTCCAAAAAGCCTTGGATAATCCAGGGGTTCGTGGAAGTGGACCCCATCGTCGCTGCTCAATAAACGAAGGTGTGATAAAGTAGTAAGATAGTCCACTCCTTTGTACCGCACTACCCGGGCGTCCGTCGCTATCAGATCTGCATCATCAAGCGCAATCTCCATTATTTTAGTTTCCCCGGATTCGGTAAGAATCGGAAAAGAAACGATAACTTCTGATTGTTCCGGGCGCTCGGCAACTCTAACCAGCATCCATATTTTACCTTCAAAACGAAATACGCCAGGATTTAGCAGACATGCAATATGCATTCCATTTGTACTAGGTTGCAGATCCGATGGGCGAAGAATTGGGTTTTCCGGGAAACGTTGCGCAAGGTCTTTCATAATCATATACGTTTGAAGTTGACCTCATAACCAGCAAGCGAAAAAATAGTTTTTTTATCAGGTATTTAAACGCTTTTGCAGAAATATCTTTATCAAAACAAAGCGCTCCTTCAATTGTTCACAAACACTGCTTAAATATTATTTCAAAAAACTATGAATGGACTAAGCCCATGGGCTATCTCAGCAGGCTCAGATTTAGCTGAAGCCACATCGAGTTTATTCGACGTTCAAGCTGGAAAATTCGAATTTAAAATATACAATACGGCTGATTCTTTATGGATCACTGCCATTCTTCCTAATGGCGGGCGTGCTGATTTCAGGGCCGCTTTTTCAGCAGGCGGGGACCTGAAATCAGAAGAAGTAACTAAAGACGAGGAAACTTTTATTATAACCCTGTCTTCAGCAACCGGAAAATTAGTGGTTAAGATCAGCGTTGACCAGGAAACCGATATACCAGTGCTCAGATATACCACTACCCTTACCCCTTTAAAGGATACCCTAATTCCGTTCTGGCCAAGGGACGTTATTTTTAGCAGCAACAAGGGTAACGCTGAAAGTAGCGATGGGAAAATTCATGCCGCTCAGGCAGGCACAAGAACCGGGTTTATTTATTTGTCCCAAACCCGTCCAAAATCGTGCTCCGTGCTGTATCACCAAAATCTGACAGCACTTGCCGATTATTGTGAACATACGGAAACCTCTGCAGCGGACACGGTGGGCGGCACATGGCCTGAACTGGGTTTTGCGCTACCAGCGGCTAAAAAACCTTTAACAGCTGATACTGATTATATTATTAGCGATGCATTTGTGGCATTTGACCAGGAGTTCCCAGTTGATGAACCGGCAACTATGCGCCAATACCTTAATCTACTGGCACGGGTTTATTTACTGATTCCTAAACCGGAAACAAATTATACACACTGGCCGGATATTTTAATAAATGGATTAAAAGACCTGATTGAAAATCCTGGATGTACTGTTCAGGTTGCCGGGCACAAATATTTCAATGCTTATGTGAGCGATTATGAAACGCCACCAGAAATCATGGTTCAGCTGGCGGTCTTACTGCCGCTGCTTGATTATACGGAATGGAGCGGCGAAGAATTAGAGGTAATGAAGCATATTAAAGATGGTTTACCATTGTTCTACGACAAACAATTAGGCACTATCATGAGGTGGCTTCCCGATGCAGAAGACCAACTAAAAGGCGAAGAGGAACAAAAAGTACCAAAAGTAATGGATTCGTGGTACCTCCATCACCCATTATTAAATTTGTCGAGACTGGCATTAAAAGGAGATGACACTGCCAAAACACTCTTTTTAGATTCACTAGACTATGCAATTAATGTAGCGCATCATTTCAAGTACCAATGGCCGGTCTTTTATAAAATGGATACTTTAGAAGTGATAAAGGCGGAAACGGCAGAAGGCAAAGGGGGTGAGAAAGATGTTGCGGGGCTTTTTGCTCATATCATGCTGCAGGCTTACGAACTTACAGGGAAGAAAAGATTTTTGAATGAAGCAGAGAAATCGGCCAAAACATTAGAAGGCTACGGATTTGAGATTTTCTACCAGGCCAACAATACTGCTTTTTCTGCAGGCGCTTTGCTAAGGTTATTTAAGATCACTAAAAACGAATTGTACCTTGAGCTGAGTTATATGTGCCTCGCATCAATATTTAGAAACGTCCAAATCTGGGATTGCAATTATGGATATGGTAAGAACTTTCCAAAGTTCTTTTCCTTGTTTCCTCTGAATGACGCACCATATACAGCCGTTTACGAAGAACAGGAGGTATTTTGCGCACTTCATGATTATTTAAAACATGCAGAAGGTGTTGCTATATTACCGTCAGTACATTTATTAATAGCTGAATATATCCGCTACCTTATAGACAGGGCGGCTTATTACTATCCTGCAATGTTGCCTCAGGAAATGCTGGAAGATAAACCAAAGATAGGTGAAGTTGACCCCAATCTGTGGATTGCACTTGAAGACCTTCAGGATGGATGGGAAAAATCAGGCAGTGTAGGACAGGAAGTGTATGGTGCTGGAAATGCGTTCGGTATATTGCCGAGGCACTATTTGCGGGTTAAAAACGAAGAATTCATGGTGTACGTAGATTATCCGACTGCGGGTTTCAATATGGTTAAGGGAAAGGCCATTCACTTTACTATTCTTGGTGACGAAAGCATCTCCTGCAGGCTGATGGTAATAAAAACCGGGACTAAGAAACTTCCTGATTTTGATATCAGAACTGGTAAAATGAAGCAGGGATTAAAAGGCAAACGTGTTAAAGACGGCAATATAGAATATAATGTAACCGGAAATCAACAGGTAACAATCTCATGGAGCCACAATTAACAGTATTATACTTAACCCCAATATATGAAACCTTCAACCGCTGGCCGTCACTCTTTTCTTTATCGAAACGGCCTTAGTTTTGTCTTTTTAACACTATTTATTGTTACCCTTGGGGCTCAGGCCCTCACCGGATGGAAGCAGCACAATCAGGATCTGACCGAGGAACATGCTAAGGCCCTTGACCTCACCACTTATTTGAAAAGCGGACATTTCATATCTGCAACATTTGAAAACTTTGAAAGTGAGTTTCTACAGATGGCATTATATGTCCTTCTCACGGTATCCTTACGCCAGATAGGATCTGCAGAGTCAAAAAAAATCGACGAACCAGAAGATGTTGACCGTGAACCGAAAGTATCTAAAGACGCACCATGGCCCGTACGCAAAGGCGGATGGATACTAAATTTATACAGTAACTCGCTATCGATAATTTTCGGAATACTGTTCTTTCTTAGCTGGGCACTACATTTATATGGCAGCTGGCAAAACCATCAGGTAGAACAAGCAATAAAAAACTTACCTAAAGATACAGTATGGCAATACCTTGGCGAGCCAGAGTTTTGGTTTGAGACTTTCCAGAACTGGCAAAGTGAGTTCTTGTCTGTAGCGTCAATTGTTATACTGACTATTTTTCTCCGACAAAAAGGCTCCCCGGAGTCTAAACCTGTTGATGCCCCGAATATGGAGACCGGCAAATAAACATATTTGTTCCCCGCATACCGTAATATTCAGAGAACGTATTCATCAAAATATCACGGCATATGCGGAGTGGAATTAAAATTTGAAAGCAATCCCGGCAAGGAAGTCCGCTGGCTTTTGTGGCCTTCAAATGAGACAGGAATGCCATATTTACAAAAAAGATATCCCCGTTACGTTATTTTCAGACAGATAATCATATTTTGACGGGCCGATGCATGATTGGTAATACACAATTAATGGTTGGTCACGCATCTCCTCCCAAAATAATAGAGGATAAACCAATAAGTAATATACAATGGAAACAGCATCATCTGAGTTAGCCCAAAAACATATAGAAAGTAAAACAGGAAGCAAAGAAGTTTACTACGAATTACGCGTTTACACATTTGAAAACCTGGCGCAGCAAAAACTCATCGAAGATTTTTACAACCTTGCCATACCTGTGCTCAATAATTTAGGGGTCGAACAAGTAGGGATTTTTAAAGAACTTGAACCTTCCTTGCCTGAAAAACTGTTTGTCCTCATCCCCTACAAAAGCCTAAATGATTTTTCTGAGGTCAATGCAGCAATGGAAACCGATTTGGATTTCCAGAATTCCGCAGCAGTATATCTTAATGCTCCTCCAAGCCAACCCGCTTATGTGCGCATTGAAAGTTCCCTCATGATAGCTCTTAAAAACTTCCCATCGCTGGTTAGCCCAAAAAACGAAAGCCGAATTTTTGAGTTGCGTCAATATCAAAGTGCCAGCGAAGCCGCAGGTAAAAAGAAAATTGAAATGTTTAACGATGCAGGGGAAATTGAAATATTTAAGCGGCTGCAATTTAATCCGGTATTTTGGGGCGAAACCATAATTGGAGCGGAAAGGCCGAATCTTACCTATATGGTTACTTTTGATGATTTGAACGACAAAGAAAGCAAATGGTCGAACTTTATAGACGATCCTCAATGGAAGGAAATCAGTAGCATACCCGAATATTCCAATGACTTGTTGATTAACTTAATCACCTCCACATTACTAATTCCCTCCGCACACTCTCAAATTTAATAGATAAAACTACAGATATGATACGCTATAAGATTGCTGTATTAAATGATTACCAAAATGTTGCCAGATCCTTTGCCGACTGGACGCCAATAAATGAATATGCAGATGTTGAAGTTTTCACCAATCATCTTCATGATGCAGATGAGCTGGTGAACCGGCTATTACCATTTGATATAATATGTGTAATGCGGGAACGGACGCCCTTAACTGCTGCCTTGTTCTCCCGTTTAAGTAATTTAAAACTGGTAGTTTCTACAGGTCTTCGCAATTTGTCGATTGATACAGAAGCAGCCTCTAAACTGGGTATTGAGATTATCAATACCGGATATAAGGATCACGGCGCATTGGAACTGACCTGGGCCCTGCTGATGTCCATCGCCAAACACATCCCGCAGGAAAATGCAAATCTCAGGTCGGGAGGATGGCAGCATATGGTTGGTAACGATCTGAAAGGTAAAACGCTGGGTATATTAGGATTGGGTAACCTTGGTGTAAAGATGGCCAGGGTAGCGCAGGTTTTTGATATGAATGTGATCGCCTGGAGCCAAAACCTGACACCGGAAAAAGCTGAAGCTGCCGGTGTTAAGTACGTGGATAAGGAAACCCTCTTCAAAGAATCGGATTATCTCGCCGTACTGATGGTACTTAGTGAACGCAGCCGCGGAATTGTTAGTGCGGAGGATCTCGAGAGAATGAAACCTACAGCATATATCATCAATACATCAAGGGGGCCGCTGATTGATGAGGATGCATTGATCAAAGTCTTAACGGAAAATCGAATTGCCGGCGCTGCGCTTGATGTATTTGATAAAGAACCTCTTGATGCCGATCACCCTTTTAGAACACTAACAAACGTTTTGGCTACACCTCATATAGGCTTTGTAACGCAGGATACATACAAACTCTTCTATACCGATACAGTAGAGATCCTGTTGAAATGGCTTGATGCTAAAAAATAAAAAAAGCCGTTTCTTTAATCGGAAACGGCTTTTTCTTAAAGTTTGTTCAAAATTACCTTACAGGCCAGAATGGAGAATCAGTTCTTGCAGTAAGAAGATAGTCCTCTATTTCTTTAACAACATCCGGATGTTGGGCGGCGATGTCATTCTTCTCACCAATATCATCGTTTACATTATATAACTCCAGTTTCTTTTTTCGTACTACTGCTTTCCATTTTCCATAACGAACGCCCTGCTCAAAACCCAGCTCAAAAAATTCCCAGTACAAAAACCTATCTTTCATAACAGGCTTTTTCCCTTGAATAGAAGAATAAATACTGGTACCATCTGATTTATGGTCTAACTTTTTACCTGCTATTTCAGCAAAGGTGGGCATGATATCTGCAAAGTATGCCGGAACATGAGATGTTTTAGGCATATTCTTTAAATAGGGCGACCATACAATAAATGGAACCCTGATTCCTCCGTCATACATGTCACGCTTGTGGCCCTTTAACGGACCATTTGATACAAAGAAATCAGATACTGCAGCCAACTGTTTTGTATTTTCAGACCTTGGTCCATTATCTGAAGTAAAAATTACAATTGTATTTTTTGCCAATCCGCTCTTTACAAGATAGTCTTTGACTTTAGCAACCGATTGATCCATGTAATAAACCATGGCAGCATAGGTCTTCATATCTTCAGGCCAGTCTTTATTCGCAAAAATTGCCTGATCAGGCACATCAAGTGGTGAATGTGGATTATTGAAATTTAACATTAGAAAGAATGGTTTTTTGCTGCCCTTCTGTTCTGAAAGAAAACCAATTGCTTCATCAGTGCACAAATTGGTTTCATAGTAGCCTTTTTTCCCGTCCACGTTTTTATCAACAGGCACTATTTTACCGTTGTCGTAGCGTTTCTCAGGCCAATAGGTACGGGCGTATGTTTCCGGATAACTTACCAGCCAACCCGTAAATTTATCAAATCCGTGCTGTAAGGGAGTGGCAAGTGTGTCATAACCGTCTACATGCCATTTTCCCACTAATGATGTTGTATAACCTGCATCATGCATTAAATTTCCAATGGTATAATCTTGGGGACTAAGGTTTGTTCTGTTTACTGTCGCTTTTCCTTTTTTACCCGCGATGCCACCTGTAATGGTATTATTGCCACGTATTGTAGCATGACCGGTATTAAGCCCTGTGAGTAAAGACCCTCTTGAAGGTGAACAAACGGGTGCACCGGCATAAAAATCAGTAAATTTTACTCCTTCTTTGGCCATTTGGTCAATATTAGGTGTTTGGATTAGCTTTTGCCCATAAGCCCCAACATCACCATAACCCAGATCATCTGCTAAAATGAAAATAACATTTGGTCTCTCATCTTTCTGCTGCGCAAAAGCAGCCAAAGAGCAATTAACGAAAGTAGCGCACAATAGTAACTTTATAAATTTCATTCCATTCCATTTTTAAGTATGGCAAATGTAAAAGAATAAAATCTACAAATTGAGTATACTTTCAATTTAACACGGCGAAAATAAAAATGATCTTGCATATTTTCATAACGGGGAGTACTCCATCAAGGACAAGACTGTACCAAATGGTCATATCCGGCAGGCTCGACGAAATCAGCATAGATTATCTAATCTTTGGCTTGAAGGACAAGCTATGGTATTCATTTCAGAAAAATGTAAACTATCATGCATTTCGGTTAAAAGAAAATAACAGGTTATAATTGTTTAGTAGAAAGGAGTTATTATGACAATAGTTAAAAAACAAGCAATTTTAAAAGGTAATGCAATTTTGAGCGATAAGGTTAAAGATCGTGGTAATGATCCTTACTTTATCAAAAAGGCAGAACAAGCCAGGAAAATTCTACGTGAAGTAGGAATCCCGGGACTAGAAAATTAAATTTTAAATAACATAGAAGCTGCCTTTCGGGGCAGCTTTTTTCATATTCAATATCAGACATCCCTTGAGTATTTTTTGATTAAATGCACTAAAAGCATCCGTCTGTAAACAGCACCAAAAACTGCGCTTGAGAGTTGTCAAAATTAAAATGAACAATTAAAAGCGCTGTTGAAAAATGATCACGGAAGCTTCATAATCCATAAAAACATTTATTTACAAATGATTATTTTCAACTAACCACTAAAAACTATATATTAGCTATCAGTCTTTTGCAGAAATAAGATATTTCAGGAAACAGCAATACAATATAGCCTTTTCCAAGCCGGTGAAGATTAAATTACTCCGGTAGTTGCTTATTCCAAGATATTACCTCAACATTATTTGAAATTTATGAAGTATTTTGAGATTGATGAGGTACTAGCGATAAAAAATGGCGATAAAACGTCCTTTGAGTCTGCTTATTACAATTGGAGTAGCAAAGTTTACCATTTCATATTAAAGCAGTCGGGCTCCGAGGATATCGCTATGGAGGTAGTCCAACAGGTATTTGTGCGCCTCTGGGATAAAAGAGAAGGACTTTCCGAAGAGCATACTCTAAGCACTCAGCTGTTCCGCATGGCAAAAACTATCTTCGTTGATGAGCTTAGAAAAGCCGCTCAATCGAGAAAATATGTACAATACATCCAATCGAAAAACCAGATTTTCGAAGAAAATACGCTCGAGCACAAAGAAGCTTTAGGTATAGTTTATCGTGCAATAGAGCGTATGCCTGCTGTACGTAAGCAGATTTTTCTTATGAGCCGGATGGAGCATCTATCCTATCACCAAATTGCCCAAAAACTTTCCATCTCACCTAAAACTGTAGAAAACCATATTGGGCTTGCGCTTAGGTTTTTGAGAGGCATTAGCCCTCTGCTCATTGCTTTGCAACTGACCTAAAAGCGTGTAAAAATAAATAGTTCCTTCTTGGGGGTAAGGCCATTTTCAAACGTATTGAATAAAATGGAAATCACCAGGGCGCTACTCGAAAAATTTATAAAGAACCAATGTAATGCTGAGGAAGCAGAAGCTGTCGCAAATCATTTGCTGAAACATCCGGATTTACTGGATGAACTGTTTCCTGTCCAGGCTTGGGAAGAAATGGATGATTCACAAGTGCTCGCAGCTGATAAATCAGCTGTAATACACAAGAAAATATGGTCTATACTCAAATTTAAATACGTTAGCTCCAGGTACTACTGGTGGCTTTCTGCCGCCGCATCTATCCTAATCATTTGGTCTGTCAGCATGTTAAAGACAAGGGTTACCGAACCTGCAGCCAAACAGGCAGAACTGTCTTACAACTTGGTAAAAATCAATTATGGAAAAGATGATCTTAAATTAAAAATTGAAGACGGTTCACTTATTACATTGAAGCCAGGAAGTGAAATCCATTATGCTGAACATTTTAAAGGCAACGAGAGAAACTTTTATCTTAAGGGCAGTGCACGGTTTAAAGTAGCCAAAGACCGAAGCCGCCCATTTAAAGTGTACGCCAGCGGAATGGTAACTACCGCATTAGGAACTGATTTCATCGTTTATGCCTATCCGGAGGCAAGCAACACAAAGATTGTTCTCTACGAAGGAAAAGTTGTGGTTAAACCTGAAGATCAGCAGATGTCTGCCAGGATGAGAGCTGTCTATCTTCTCCCCGGCCAGCAGTTGTCGGTCAATAAAACCACCTATCTGGCTTCTCTTGGTCTGATAAAAAAGAAACGGCCTAAAACCGAAATGCTAAAAATGGGAAGTACAGAACTTACTGCCTCTTCTATTATTTTCAAAAACCAGAGCCTGCGAAATATTTATTCTCTGCTTGAAAAGGAATTCGATACCGAGATCCACTACAGGAATAAAGATATTTCAAACCGCTACTTCACCGGGACATTCAACCGTGATAGTCTTACCGCGAACAAAATCATTGAAGAAACCTCCCTGTTAAACGACTTAACCATCACCATGCGTAACCAGGCATACTACTTAAAACCCTCAACCAAACAAAGTCAAAAGAACGACTAGTCAAATCAAAATAACCAAAACAATAACCAACTAAACCAACAATGCAAAACTTATCAAATGAACTATGAAAAAAATTCTATCTAAAACTGCAAAAAGAGGATTTCGAACCATTCTCCTCTCCTGCTTCGTTTTTATGCTGTTTCCAGCAATTTCAAGCGGGCAAACCGGACCTTACGTAACTGGCATTGTGAAGGATGCCGCTGGCGGCACCCTGCCAGGAGTGTCTGTGAAAATTGAAAATAAGGCTAAAGCATTTACCAGTACCACCACAACAAACAATTCAGGTTTGTTTTCCGCTGCCGGAATTCCACAAGGTGGAGGATATACATTTACATTCAGCTCAATCGGCTACAAAACAAAAGTTCTTGAAAATTACACGATCAATCTGCTTGACAAAGTGTCCATCGCCATCACCCTTGAAGAGGATGCAACAAAACTGAACGATGTGGTAATCACCGCCCTCGGCATAAAGCGAAATAAAAAGGCTTTAGGATACAGCATGGCCGAGCTTAAAGGAAATGAACTTACGCAAGGAAGCGAAGTGAATGTAGCCAATGCACTTTCAGGCAAAGTGTCTGGCGTGCAGGTAAGCCGCGCATCTTCAGGATCAGGTGGTTCTTCTAAAGTGGTAATCAGGGGTAATAACTCGTTAATTGGCAATAGTCAGCCGTTATACGTGGTAGACGGTGTGCCGATTGACAACCAGAACATCGGTGCTGCCAGCAGCTCAGGAGGAACAGATTATGGTGATGGAATTTCAAACATCAATCCTGATGATATTGAAACGATGTCCGTGTTAAAAGGCCCAAATGCTGCTGCATTATATGGACAACGTGGTAGTAATGGCGTAATCCTGATCACCACAAAATCAGGCAAAGCCGGGACAGGAATGAACATTCAGTTTAAATCTGATTTTTCTATTGGAACTGCACTCGTACTGCCAGATTTTCAAAACGAATACGGACAAGGATTAAATGGCGATTTCACCAATTTCAGAAAATCAGACGGAAGTATCGTTACCATGGCCCAGGCTATTGCTGGTGGTTTTACAGGAATGCCAAAGTTAAGTGGCGGTCGCGACAGGCTTACACGTTCCAGCTGGGGCGCTAAGATGGAAGGCCAGACTTATGAAGATCCATGGGGAAATGTATTGTCTTTTACACCTCAGCCAGATACTTACAGCAGTTTCTTTCAAACTGAAAAACAATATGTTAACACACTAAGTGTAGATGGTGGAAACGAAAAAGTGAACTACAGGTTTTCATACAACAACACATATGTAGACGGGTATGTGCCAACTAATACTATCAACAGGCATAATTTCAATCTTCGTACTCAAGCGGCTATTACCGATAAGTTCCACCTCGACGCCAAGTTGAACTATATTATGCAGGACGCTGCGAACCGTCCAACTTTGTCTGACGCTTCAGATAACCCAGCTTATCTTTTGATTAGTCAGCCAAGGAGTATCCCAATGGACATCCTCAGTCAATATAAATGGACCGCAGCTGATATATCCAGACAATTAGGTTATTCCAATCCGGTAGTTGGCCTGGAAAAAACCTACGCCACAAACAGTTCTACAGCCAACCCTTTCTGGACCATCAATGAAACGCGGAACACTGACCACCGTGATCGCGTTATCGGTTTCCTTAGACTGTCATACGATATAAAACCATGGTTAAAACTGAGCACCACTGGTGGTACAGACTTTTACACAGACCAGCGTTTAAGATACCGTGCAGTAAATACCTATCAAAGTTTAAACCGCCGGGGAGATATGAGTGAAAACGTAATCCGCGTACGTGAAGACAATTTTGACGCTTTATTGAACAGTAATTTCAAAATCAAAAATGACTTTAACGTAACCCTTAACGTTGGTGCCAGTCACCTCAACCGTTCTTTGCGCCAAACGGGTAATACCGGAAACCAGTTTATTGTTCCAAATCTTTATGTAATTAACAATACACTAACCAACTCTTACGTATTTGACCTGGTTCAATCACAAATCAACTCTGTTTACAGTTCTGGCCAGATCAGTTACAAAGATTATTTATTCCTGGACCTATCTGCCAGAAATGACTGGTCGTCCACGCTTTCTGCAAATAACAATTCTTTCTTTTACCCTTCCGCAAGTGCAAGTTTTATCGCGTCCGACGCCTTCAAGTTTCAAAGCAGCACCATCAGGTACCTGAAATTCAGGGGATCAATTGCGCAGGCAGGAAGTTCAGGTAACCCATACCAGTTAACTGGAACATACAGTCTTGATCAATACTCACATGGTGGTGTACCTTTGGCCACATTCACAACGATCATTCCAGATCAAAACCTTAAAAATGAATTAACTACGTCAATCGAGTTTGGATCAGACCTTGAACTTTGGGGAGGCAGGTTGGGCTTTAGTTTCACTGCTTACCAGGCTTCTACCAAGAACCAGATTCTCGACGTTCCTATTGCGCCATCCAGTTTGTACAGTGTAAACAGGATCAATGCCGGTGAAATCCGCAATCGCGGGATTGAATTGTCCCTCAATGCAACGCCAGTTAAAACGGCATCGGGCTTTACCTGGAAAACAACCTTTAATTTCAACAAAAATGCAAACAAAGTACTTTCCCTTACACAAGGGATCGAAACCTTCCTCATGGGATCAGACAGGGGTATAAATGTAGTGGCCCAGGTAGGTCGACCTTTTGGAGAACTGGTGGGTACACAGTTTGCCTGGATTAAAGACGAAAACGGCAACAGGCTGATAGATCCTGACACAGGTCTTCCATTACGAAGCAACGGGCGCGTAGTGCAAACTATTGGAAATGCACAGCCAAAATGGCTTGGTGGTTTCTTTAACACATTCACCTATAAAAACATCACACTTAACGCGTTGGTAGACATCCGTCAAGGCGGAATGATCTTCTCGCAAAGCAACAGGGAAGAGATTATTTTTGGTACGACAAAGAAAACACTCGAAGGCAGGGACGGATCGTACGTAGCTTCAGGAATTGTAGCTTCTAAAAACGCAGACGGCAGCTGGTCGGGCACAGGGGTTGCCAATACAAAATCTGTAAAAGCACAAGACTACTGGAATATGGTGGCGAGCGATAAAGAGGTGATGGTATCAGAAGAAATGCTGAACGACGCGAGTTATATTGCTATGAGGGAAATCAGTGTGAGTTATAAACTACCTGCTAAATATATCCCTACGTCCAAGATCAGGAATGTTGCAGTGGGCATCTATGGCAGAAACCTGTTTTATATTCAACGTAAAACAGACGGATTTTCGCCAGAGGCATCTTCATTCAATACGTCTAACTCATCCATCGGTATAGAATCTACTTCATTACCAATGTTAAGGAACATAGGCGTTAATTTGAGCTTATCATTTTAAATAACAACCGCAGTAGCGTTTAAAAATATATTTTATGAAAAAATTCATACAGACAGTACTCTTCGGCTTTACGATGGCCATGGTACTTACTTCCTGCACTAAAGATTTCGAAAAGTTAAATACCCCGCCTACATCAGTAACTACGATAGACCCGGTATTACTTTTCTCCAGGGTTTTAAGGGACGGTACCTTCGCTGAAGGTGGTGAATTGCCCAACAACAAATTTGGATCATGGGTACAACATTGGGCCGGAGGACAGGTAGTGCCTGTATCAAGGTACCTGGAATCTTCTGAAGATTTGATATGGGAGACCCACTACGCCCTGATTAAAGACTTAAAACAAATCAATTATGAACTGAGAGGCAGAGAAAGTGATCCATCTGGCCGCTCAAAACTGGCAATCGCCAAAATTTATGAAATCAGCATCTGGCAAAGGATGACCGACATGTTTGGTGACATTCCTTATTCACAGGTCACAAAAACTACTGATGCCCTGCAGGTTACCCCAGCATTTGATACACAGGAAAGCATTTACACTTCGCTGATCAATGACCTTAATACAGCAATGGGCCAGCTTACCGATGGAGATGAGAGTTATGGTACAGCAGATTTCTTTTATGGAGGAAGCATTCCCAAATGGCGCAAGTTTGCAAACTCACTAAAACTTCGCCTGGGCTTCCGTCTGCGTTATGCCAACCCAACATTGGCACGTACAACTGTTGAATCTGCCATGGGCCAATCGGCCTTACTTTTTACAGCAAATGCAGACAATGCAGCGGTTCCAACTTTTAACAATGCACAGCCAGTGAATGCAAATCCAATGTTAAGGCAATTCTTAACAGGGAGTTCCGACCTCAGGTATCTTGGTGCCGCACTGGTTAGTAAATTAAAAGAGTACAATGATCCGCGACTTCCTTTACTGGCACAACCTACATTAAGCAGCGTTAGAGCTGGAACACCTGATTATGTGGGCCTGGGTGTTGCTCTAACTGATGCACAGCTGGGACAAGTGATCAGGGATAATTATTCCACAGCATCCCTTACCACATGGTTTAGTTCAACGTTTACACCGATACCAGCCTACGCCTTAACTTATTCCGAGGTAAGCTTCTTTAAAGCTGAAGCCGCACTTTTAGGATGGGGAGCAACGGCTGCCGATGCTGAAACATTTTTCAAAGCCGGTGTAAGCGCTGCGTTTCAGCTTGCCCCCTATTCTATTACTACTTTACCAACTGCATACACTGCATCGGCCCTAAGTTTTACAGGTTTGTCTGACGCGCAGAAAATGGAAAAGATCCAAACACAGAAATGGATTCACTTATTTGGCAGAAACTATGAAGCATTTGCTGAATGGCGCAGAACGGGATATCCGGTTCTCAACCCAGGCAGCAATCAGGGGTCTACCAATGGGAACATACCGCTTAGGGCCATCTACTCCACCCGCGAAGCACAGTTAAATAATGCTAACTATACAGCCGCCGTGAGCCGCTTATCCAATGGCGACTCTTTCCTCTCCAAAGTATGGTGGGATAAAAACTAACAAAGATATCTTGATACAAACGCATCTTGATACATTTATAAAAATGCCTGTTCAATATGAGCAGGCATTTTTTTTATAAATCAGAGTTCGCTAATGATCTGGAAGACCCATGGAGGCAGAATAACCTTACCCTGCGGCTCGATGGTTTCATCGGTCAGCAAAATCTTGCCAATATACCAATTGTAGTACTGAATTATGCCCTAAATGATGAGATCATTTTTTTAACACCTGTTGCCAGTCCCACGGCAACTAATCCGGCAATCAACCCAAGACCAGCCTCTTTAATTATCGATGGGAGATTTGGAAGAAAGTGATGAAAAAATTCTATGTTATGTACAAAAATGCCACCTGAAACCAGGATCAATGCAATTGTTCCAACCACAGCGAGAATCCTGATGATCAACGGCAATGCCTTTACAAGCAGATGTCCCAGGGCTGCAAAGAAACCTTTATCACCAGAGCTTTTAATCAATTTATAACCCGTATCATCCATCCTTACAATAATGGCGACGATGCCATACACGCCAACCGTTGCCAGAAGCGCAACAACCGATACGGTAAGGATCTGAATCATCAAACTATCTTCCAGAACCGTTCCCAATGCAATAATCACGATCTCTACCGATAAAATAAAATCCGTAGTTACGGCCGATTTAACTTTTGCTTTTTCTGCTTCCTTATCATCCATTTTTACTTCTTCCGCGGCTGCATGGCCTTCACCGGAGTGGGGAAAAAAGTATTCGACAATTTTTTCTACGCCCTCATAAGCCAGGTAAATCCCACCAAGAATTAAAATGAATTTAATGGCAACCGGAAAAAAAGCATTTAGCAGCAAGGCAATGGGAACGATCATCAGCTTGTTCAACAATGATCCTTTCGTAATGGCCCAGAGTACAGGTATTTCGCGTGATGACAGGAAACCAGTAGCTTTTTCCGCGTTTACCGCTAAATCGTCACCCAGTATACCCGCTGTTTTTCGTGTTGCTATTTTAGCAGCCACTGCAACATCGTCCATTAACGCAGCTATATCATCTAAAATTGCAAAAATACCTGAAGCCATATTTGTTTTTTGTTTTAACTGTTACAAAGCTTGCACAGGATTAGTATGACCTCTGGTCAAATGCATTCTAATGCAACTTTATAAGCAGGCTTGCAAAATATAAATACGATTTTGAATTACAGCATAAATTTTCTGTTCTTTTACTAAAGGCCAGTGGTTTTCCCGATAAGGAAGCAGAATGCTTTAATGTTAATAATTTATTACTTTTGTTCATATGAAGTTGACCAGCACCGTGCACAGCTCTCACATTTCGCAGAGAAAAGAACCTGTCAACCTTTTGAAGGAAGACCTCAGTTTATTTGAGCATGAATTATCAGTTGAAATAAATGCAACAAACGTCACCAAATTTGAAGGTGCAAGCATACTCAAGGAAACGATTTTCACGTCGGGGAACCTCCAATTCTACAAGTCCTTTTCTCACGTTTTTCCATTAAAAAATAAAAAGCTTGCTAAAAAACTGCTGTTGTTTCTGCTTCCATTCCATAAAATTGAAGCAGGCATCTGGATTACTGACGAGCGCAGTCCCGAATATTTTCATTGGCTAACCGATGCTTTGCCACGCCTGCTTGCGGTGCAAGAATATATCGGAAAAAAGCCGGTTATACTTCCAGCATCTTATCAAAATATATCTTATGTACAGCAATCGCTAGAATTGCTAAATTTTGAGCCATATTACTATAACCGCAAATACAGGCTTGCGGTAAAAAACCTGTATACGGCTAACCATACGGCCGAGAGTGGAAACTACAATCAAAAAATTATCAATAATCTCAGGGAAAAACTATCGCCTGATAAGGGAACGCCACCTCAAAGAAAGATTTTTGTTAGCAGACAAAAAGCGCTAAAAAGACGTATTGAAAATGAAGCTGATATTATTCCGGTACTGTTGACGTATGGTTACGAGATCCACTACTTTGAAGATTACGATTTCCAAAAGCAAATTATGATCATGAGTGAGACCAAATCCCTGATTGGGTTACACGGTGCCGGATTAGCCAATATGCTGTTTATGCAAAGCGGTGGAACTATCCTTGAATTAAGAAACCAAGGCGATTCTCATAACAATTGTTATTTTTCAATGGCCGCAGCGTTGGGCCACGGATATTTTTATCATTTGAATAAAGGCAACACCGAAGACACAAACAAGGTTGATATTACAGTGGATGTTCAAGCACTAACACGTACCATTCAGTTGATGGAAAAAGAGGTAGCACCGATGTAACCCGAATGCAATAAAAGATGTCATCCGCCATAAAACATCCACCCTACAATAACTGTCCGGCAGTGTACGCTTGCCGTCCGATAATGAACAGCCGTATTTTAAACCCGAAATAACAAACTATATAACAGCGTATTAACATAAAAATCAGTCTTGGCATAAACTTGGTAAATTGCAGAACAATTGTATTTTGTTGAATCAATAAAGACCTGCTGCCATGTTCAGACTCAATTTAAAAATTGCCTTGCGTAACCTTTGGAGAAACAGGACTTCTTCGGTAATCAATATTGTTGGTTTGGCAGCTGGATTATCCGCCTGTCTCCTACTGCTCTTGTATGTTAATTATGAAAGGAATTTTGACCGACAGTTTAAAAATGACGGCAAAATTTATCAGGTTATGACCAACTTCCAGGATGCTACTGGCAGGATTACAAATACAGGAAGATCACCCGGGGATGGTATTGCCATGGCTATTCAGGCAAAAATACCTGAGGTAGATGTGATCACACGAATCGGCGGAGGAGACCAATCCCTCATTGCAACCAAACACAAAGGGTTTAAAAAGAAAGATCTGTTTGCCGATCCGGATATCCTGAAAGTTTTCAATTATGACTTTATAGCGGGTAATCCTATATCTGCGCTGAGTACACCAAATGCCATTATATTAACAGAAGAAACGGCCAATCTTTTATTTGGTACTACAGACGTGCTCAACAAAACCGTCAGATATAAAAACGCAAGGGATTTAAAAATTACTGGTGTCATTAAGGATTTACCCGCCAACACCTCAATTAGATTTGATTATCTGATGCCCTGGTCTTTTTTTGAGAGCATTAATGAATATGTTAAGACCCCCAGCTGGGGGAACTTTAATTTCCTGGCTATCGCATTGGTCAATGATCCTTCAAAAATTGAGCATATCAATGCGAAAGTGAAAAAACTATTTAATGAAAATTATACAGATCAAAGGAATGAAAATTTCTTATTCCCCCTATCAGAACTGCATTTGTATGGCGAATTTGTAAATGGCAAAAGTGTAGGTGGAGATATTGAACGGATCTATCTTTTCCTTGCATTGGCTTTTGGCATTTTGCTGGTCGCCTGTATTAATTTTATCAATATGGCTACTGCCAAATCAGAACGCAGGGCTAAAGAAGTTGGTATCAGAAAAACTATAGGTGCAAGCCGTGGCTCATTAATGACGCAATTTATGACCGAAACAATTGTGCTTACATTTGTTGCTGTGCTGATAGCCATCTGCATTGTTGAGGCCAGTTTGCCCTTGTTCAGGAATTTGCTCGCAATAGATATCACTATTGATTATTCCAATACCAGTTATTGGTTCGGCATCCTGACAGTAGCATTACTGACTGGTGTACTGTCTGGAGTTTATCCTGCACTATTTCTGTCGTCCTTTAACCCGGTGCAAACACTACAAAAGAAAACCACCAGGGCTAAACTTGTGCCCGTCAATTTAAGGCAGGTCCTCGTAGTGGTACAGTTTTGTTTTACCACCGTACTGATCATTGCCACACTAGTGATTTACAAACAGATGCAGTATATCAGGAACAGACCCGTTGGCTATCATATTGGTTCCATTGCCGAGGTACCCCAGGATGGTGAATTGTACGGTAAGTTTGAATTGTTTAAAACGCAGTTGCTAAAAACCGGGGCCGTCACATCCGTTAACAAGTCGTCACGTGGCATGACCGATGTTGGCAGTTGGTTTTATGGCTTCAAGTGGCCCGGAATGGAAAATAAGGGTAAAGAAATTGTATTTAACCGACTGGAGACCGGGTATGATTTTGTGAAAACAAGTGGCGTAGAGCTCGTTTCGGGGCGCGATTTCTCCAGGGATTTTGCGTCAGACACGGCAGCAATACTCCTCAGCAGCACTGCCGTCAAGGTGATGCAGCTTGAAGATCCCGTTGGAAAAAACGTAGACCTTTTTGGTGCTAAGCTCAGGATTATTGGTGTATTTAAAGATTTCATCTGGGATTCTCCCTATCATTCTGGCCGCCAGATGGTAATCAAATACAGTAAAAACCCTGGCGGGATCATCAATATGCGTTTAAACCCTGCAAACAGCCTGACTAAGAATGTAGAATTAATTTCGACGGTAGTGAAGAATATCAATCCAGAATATCCAATAGAAGTTAGGATGGCCACCGACCTTTACAGCAGCAAGTTAAAGTCAGAACAAATTCTGGGCGTTTTGGCCAACCTTTTTGGGGGCATAGCGATCCTTATCTCCTGCATGGGGCTTTATGGCCTGGCTGCATACACTGCCGAGCAACGGACAAAAGAATTTGGTGTGCGCCGTGTACTGGGTGCCTCAGTGGGCAACATTATGAAATTGCTCTCGTTTTCATTTCTCAAAATGGTCTTAGTAGCTACAGGTATTGGCGTACCTTTAGCTTACTATTTAATGAACAGATGGCTCAGTCATTTCGAGTTCAGGACTACCATATCAGTTTCAATTGTATTCACATCAATAGTTGGAACAGCAGTTATTGCGTTTATCACGGTCAGCTTTCAGGCGTACAAGGCCGCAAAAGCCAATCCTGTTGAAGCACTGAAATACGAATAAAGCCGATGGTGTAACCAGCCACATACGTGTATTCAATCCGGGATAACTGTATAAGTCTGCAGCAGTATTTTTATCCGCACACTTATCCACAGGAATAACAAACCGAAATAATATCTTTGGGTATGGAATTTATAGATTTTAGCCTTCCCGAGGTTGTTTTTTTGGAACCAAGTGAACATACAGATAGTAATTTAGCGGGAAGAACGATTATTCAGCATAATCATTCACACAGTATACTTGAGGTAATTGACCTCGATGACGTTGACACGGTAAATTTTAAGAGCGATATCAAAACTCATCAGTTTGAATACCTGAATATTTATGGTACGATAGAAAATCACCTGTTTGCTGTACATTTTACCTTAAGTACTGATGAAGAACTCCAGGAAGTGTTTTTAAAATGTGCGGACTGGTACAGGGATTATTTGAGCTGGGAAGATAGAAATATTGAAGAAGAGGAATAACCTGCTCCGGGGTATGTTATAAGAATTCAATATGGGTAAAAAAACTGATCGCGTTAGGGCAGGGATGGCTCCCTCCGCAACGCGACCAATTTTTCTGATCATACCTTTTAAGGTACGACTACTTAGTTTTAAGTGCTTAATTGTATTTTATAAAAGTTGCAGTAACCTTCTTTTTCTTAATGTCCGTTGTAGAAGAAGAAGTGTTTACCATGGGGTTTTTGGTCTTGTTATTGACCGTAGCTACGCCATTTTGCTGGGTTGAGACCACTTCCTCACTGAGTTTCATGATCACTCCATCTGCACCTTTAGCTTTGCCCATTTCTATCACCTTTTGTTGCGTAGCATCCAGGCCCTTAAATCCCTGATCAATAGTTGTACTACCCATAGTGGTGTGCGCTTTTTTTACATCGGCGGCATCCAAATAAACATCTACATTCTGCGTAGGTGCATAGGTTTTTCCAAAATAGGACGGAGCGCATGCAGAGGATAGTGCTATAAACAGGATTCCGAAAAGTTGAATTAATGATGATTTTTTCATTGTGATTGTTTTTTATTAATTGTTTTTAAGTGTTTCTAAATAATAGTATGATTGGTATTGAACCCGTTATTCAGTGTTCGGGTTACCAGGTTTATTGGTGATAACTTTTTCACGCATATGCTTCATGAATGCATCACGGTAGGCCTGGCCAATAGGAATAGTCTCTTTAGTGAATTCCATATGTACCATATTTCCGTTGATCATAATGATGAAAGGGACCGCTATTATAAAGGATTTATGGATACGTAAAAACCTGTCCGCTGCCAGGCGGTCTTCTAAACCGCCAATATTGAGCAAGGCCATAACCGGTTCGCTGTTACGGATATGAAAGCGTACATACTTCGCCATACCTTCAATATAGATGATGTCATTGATCTTGATCTTTATTAATTTGCCCTTATACTCCGTCTTGACCAGTATAAAATCGTCGGTTTCTTTGCCCGAAGCAAGAATACTTTCCTGCGCGCGTTGTGCTGCTTTGAAAAACCTGGAGAAGATGATCGGTTTTAAAAGATAATCTACCACGTTGTGATCAAAGCCCTCAAGGGCATATTCCCTGTAAGCGGTGGTCAGGATCACCTTACATTTACCGTTAAGCAGCTGCATAAATTCCAGTCCGGTCATTCCCGGCATTTGAATATCCAGAAACAGCAGGTCTACATCCCCGGCATTTAGCAGTTGCAATGCTTTGATTGGATCGGTCGCAGTGCCCAGCAATTTCAAAAATGGTGTTTGTTCGATATGCAATGTCAGTAATTCTATTGCATGTTCTTCATCGTCCAGTATGATACAATTAATCATGATTTGATCAGGTTAATGTTTATTTCAGTTAAATAAGTTTGTTCATCTTCTTTGATGACAAACGTCTGTTTAGTGCCGTACATCAGTTGTAAACGTTGTCGGACGTTGCTTAATCCAATTCCATGGGACGGTTCTTTGGTGCCTGTTTTCTTTTTGTTGCTCACAGAAAAACGGATAGTATCCTCCGCCAGAGTTAACCGGATTACAACTTTATTTTTTTCATCGTTCAGGTCGCCGTGTTTAAAAGCATTTTCAACCAGTGTAATAAATACCAGTGTAGGCACGTAAGCACTGTTTAAAACTGTATCACCATGTTGTTCTATCCTCTCCTGATAGTCGACATTCAGTTTATTGTTAAAACGGATGCGGTTCATTTCTATCACCTTTTTCATGTGGGTGAGTTCAAGCGTAAGGGGCACCCTGCCCAAATCTTCCCACTCTTCCAGCGCATAACTCATAATTTCTGAAAGCAGGTGTACCGCATGCGCAGCTTCAGGATTCTGCCTGATTGTTTTTGTATAAATGAAACTTAGGGAGTTGAATAAAAAATGCGGATTGATCTGATATCTGATGGCAGATAGCTCTGCGTTTAACTTTTGCTTTTCCAGATCCCCCTCCCTTTTAAGCGCATCATTTGATTCTATCCAGGTTGCTATAAAAATGGAAACAACCGCCATCAAAATATTTAAGATAAAATTGGATATCAGGAAAAAGCTCAATGATAACTCCTTTATAGCGGGAGTGGGTACCCCAATTTGATAATCCCACAAGTAATCATAACCAGTTAGCAATGCTATAAATATTGCGTATTGAACAAAAACTTTTTTTCGCCCCTTATCCCTTACCAGGGGAAGCGCCAGCATAAAGATCAGGATATAATACGTTAGTGAATTCTTGACTACGCTATGTAGCAAGCCGCCGAAAAACTGGTTCGCCGATCCGTACTGCCTGATGATAGACGTTATTCCCTGGAGAGAAATTACTGTTAAAATAACGGCCAGCCACCAGATGGTGTAAATGCCCATGATCACCAACATCCTCTTCCAACCTTTTCGTGCAGACGGTAACATTTTGATTTTCAGTTTCATATTTTTGCAGTTTTACCTTTGGCAACTCAGTATGGTATTATTTATGGAACGGCAATCGCCCAGCTCTATTACAGATTAAACTAGAAGGCTTCATTCATTTACAGCACAATGTTAGTCAACGTTATGCTGTACATAAAAAATTGTACACCAACACCAGTTTTGTCGCAACAAACAGTGAAAATTTGAAATTCAGTAATAATCGATAGCAATCGTGCTATAGCAACAGGAGAAAATTTGAAAATAGTTGTAGCATAAACCTCCACTATCTCGTTCTAAGAGAAAAAGATAATCATGAAAGGAAATCGCTCCATCCTCAACTTATTATTAATGCTAATGTTATTTGTATCATGCAAGAAAAGTGATATTGCTTATGAAAACGATGTAGACAGGAGTTACCGGACCTGGATAAATTTTAGAAACTCTTCAAGGAATTCGTACCGTTACACTGTTAAAACCACCTCATGGACAGGTACGACCAGCCAGACGGTTATTACTGTAAAAAATGGCAGGGCCAATCAGCGTTCATACGTATACCAAATTCAATCCCCTCAGAATTATCTTGAGCTAACAATTCGGGAACAATGGGACGAAAACCTCACTAGCCTTAACAGTCACACAAATGGATTCCCCCCACTAACGTTAGATGAGATCTACCAAAAAGCCAAAACTGATTGGCTGCTGAAACGGGATAATGCGGAAACGTTCTTTGAAGCCAAAAATAATGGTATGCTTTCTACTGCCGGATACATTGAAAATAACTGCGCAGATGATTGTTTTAATGGAGTAAGCATCAGTTCAATAGAAAAGCTGGAATAAGATTATCGAAGTCAGATCCATCCAACTTTCTTGCGCCAATGATAAAACTCGTTATCTTTTGCATGTAAATCGATATTTGGATCTTTGCCCTCACAATCCACGATATGACCTTTGGCGAGTTCTTTCATTTGTAGCTCTTCGCGAAGACGGATCATCTCGGCCACGTCTTCAACCGGATATATACCAGAATCGTCAAACTGTGTACCGTACTTCTGTGGCCTTCCCTCAAAATAGCATATCCGGTCGTACAAATATGCAAGATTTTGTGGGTTCACGTCACCTGCAGATTCAGACAAGAGCGCAAGACACTTTTTCATGAAAACCGGTTCACCGATCGCATGCTGAATAATTAGCCATGCCGCTTCGCTCGCTTCTTCACCTACCTTAGACTTTGATGGGTATCCAATGGTGTTGATGATCTCATCCAGGCGCGCCGCATTCTTTTTATGGACACGCTCCATGTCGGGGCTGTACCCAGGCGAGAGCTTACCTTCAATTAGTAGTTCTTCCCGTACACTCAAGTCGTGTTGGGCCCTTTCTATCAATTCAATAGCGATGTCTCTATTTTCTGTATTCATCCCGGTGGTTGATTAGCCAATAACGATTGTTCTATTTTATATTGAAGAAACAAAGTATTTAAGCATATTTGGCAAAAATCTAAAAGTTCAAACAATTAATTTGCACTGCTGTTTTATAAACAATAAATTACGGTCTAGCACCAATACATACAAAAATGGACATTAAACAAATCTTTACAAATAATGAAAGCTGGGTTCAAAAGAAATTGGACTTGCAAACTGATTATTTCAGCAACATGTCAAAGGGCCAGGCACCAGATATTCTTTATATTGGTTGTTCTGATAGCCGTGTTTCTGCAGAAGAGCTTATGGGTGTAGCGCCTGGTGAAGTTTTTGTGCATAGAAACATCGCCAATATGGTTCCTAATACTGATCTGAGTGCTATGTCAGTGATCAATTATGCAGTAATGCATTTAAAGGTGAACCATATTGTGGTTTGTGGTCACTACTATTGTGGTGGTGTTCAGGCAGCGATGAAGTCAGGCGACCTGGGAATATTGAATCCATGGTTGAGAAACATTCGTGATGTATACAGAACGCATAAAGATGAACTAAATGCCATTGAAGACGAGGATCTTCGTTATAAAAGATTGGTTGAATTAAATGTTGAGGAACAATGTATCAACGTAATAAAAACTGCAGAAGTTCAACAAGCCAGACGGGAGAGAAATCTTACTATACATGGTTGGGTGTTCGACATACATACAGGTAAATTGATTGATCTAAATATCGACTTTATAAAATTATTGAAAAATATTATGGAAATCTATCGCCTTGATCCAACCGATGATGAAAACGCGGCAACTAACCCATAATAATCAAAAAATCAGCATTTTTTAGGTACACATTCCATTTATTAAAGTGAAATCTGCAACATACCTGCTCATCAAAAGTCAGGTATGTTTCAGATTTTAGCTTGTTAACAGCCTGAGGATAAAGGACAATCATATATACTTGATTTGCCCAGACTGTCATATTGCAGCAGCATTAAATAATCAGTTTTGTCACGATATTAAAAGTTTCACTGCGCTGGGTCAGGTATTTGATTTTTTGGATTTTGGGTTAGTGGCTTGATTTATGATCGCGCTGCGAAGACTTTTAAGACTATAGAGGTCGAATTGTAATCCTACTCTATTTTAAGCGCTACTGCGTAGGTTAATTCTGGTTTTGCGGCAGGCAGGCTGATGATCAACCCATTTGTGGTTCTTTCAAAATCAGTAATTTTACCGTGTCCCAGAAGTTCTACCATATTAATCTTACCAGGATAGAGAGACGAACCAGAGGCAAGGCTTTTGATCGTAAGCTGTCCATTCTCCGGCCATTCCATTGGAAATGCATACAACACTTTCCCTTTGCTGGTAAAACGAAAATCGGCAGATTGCAATGTTTTACCTTTGCCTTCATTAAAGCCCTGAGCAGTTAAGGGCGCGGCATTTTCAATAGCTGGTCCTTCACCAAAGATTTTCCATGGCCTGGTGCCATATATGGCCTCTTTATTTACAGACATCCATTTCCCAATTTCCTCTACAATTGCAAGTTCATCAGAATCGATTGTTCCTTCACCCCTTACTGGTACACTTAACAGCAAATTACCATTTTTACTAACTACATCAGTCAATATATGAATCATATTCTTTGCACTCTTATATTTGTGGTTATCATAAACACGGCGGTCATAATGCCACTGTCCTATGCAGGTACAGGTTTGCCAGGGAAGTGGTTCAATCTCATTGCTCTGTCCCCGCTCAATATCCCACACCATTGCTTTGCGCTGATTTTTATCGAGAATTTTACCATTGATAACAGCCGTCAGCTCGCCATTTCTTTTAACGCTTTTGTTATAAAAGTGCGCTGCAATACGCAGGCCTACGTTACTAACCGGCCAAAGGGGTAATGCCGTATCGTCAAAATAAATCAATTCGGGATTGTATTTCTCAATCAGCTCAATAGTGCGTTTGTAGAATTTATCACTGTACTCCTTGGTGATCGGAGCAACACCATTACCCCAGTCCCATTGCTTATGGATGGTACTATTGTCTTCACTTCCCTCGCTCATCGGATGATTTTGCGCATAAAGTTCCGGAGTAGTCTTTCCATCATAAGGTATTCCTGCTTTTGGCCCCTTTTTATCTGACCTCTGCGAGGTTTCGTACCAACTCCATGCATGAGCGGCATGCACACTTACACCAAATCTGATATTATGTTTTTTTGCAGCCTTGGCCCATCCATCAATTATGTCTTTTTTAGGACCTATATTTACTGAGTTCCATTCCTGGTGAGAACTGTCATAGAGGTCCAGATTATCATGATGATTTGCCAGTGCCACAAAATACTCTGCCCCTGCTTTTTTATATAGTCCAACCAGATGATCAGGATCCCATTTCTCTGCTTTCCATACTTTGATAACGTCCTTAAAGCCAAACTCTGAAGGATGCCCGTACTTGTTTACATGGTAATTATATTGATCGCTACCTTCCTGATACATTCCCCTGCCATACCAGTCACCATATTCAGGTTCGCATTGGGGACCCCAGTGTGCCCAAATCCCAAATTTTGCATCCCGGTACCAGTTTGGTGTTTTATAGTTTTGCAGTGAAACCCAATCTGGCGAGAAAGGAACTTTAACATACTCATTAATTCCTGTCGGATCAAGGATATATGAAGTTGCTGCAAGTGCTTTTGATAAATATAAGGAAGGTAAAACGGCGGCTAATCCTTTAATTAAGGCTCTTCTCTTCATAATCCGGACTTTTGTGGATACATATTTGGTTTCTAAACCAATATCCAGAAAAAAATCAGATAATACCTATTGGATGTCAAAATATTTCCATTTGGAGTAAGCTACTATGACGTATTTATACCTAAAACAAAGTTTAAGAAAGAAAAGGGCGTAGAATAGACTTCAAAATTATACTGCAAATACATTCCTTATAACCTCTAGCACGAATTGCCACGATAATATTGAAACCTCATAAACTTGAAAAAACATAGGATCTTTTAATCCGTAAGTATCCTATTATAGGTGGATTTTGTTCGCACAGGTGCATCAGCAGGATAAGAAATATAGTTAATCGTTAATTTCGAGTTCTGTACACTGAATGTTGCCTTTTCAAAATAGTCACTATCTCCTGTAGTTTTAACTATCTGTCCAGAATCGTCTTTGCTTAACCTTTCCAGAATATTCACTTTGAGACTATCCCCTTTGATCGCATATTTACCGTTGAGGGTTACCGCTACAGAACCATCTGCACTACTTATTTTTGTAGAAAATTTACCATCAGTTTCAAAGTGAAGTGTACGGGTAATTGAAGCCTGGGGTGTTTCAATCCAGTCTCCCGCCAGCTCGTCACTTTTAACGATATATACTGTCTTTTTGCAGGATACAAATACTACAGACAGCATTAATAGCAGTCCGAAAAAATTGAGCGTTTTATTTTTCATCTGAGCGTTAATTATGGTTTTCAAGGATTAAACGTTTACAAAAGGCAAAACGCTACAGTACAATATATTAAAACGTATAATTTTTTCATCCATCATTAGATATGCTCATATAAGTCTATAAAGATACAGGCATCTGTAACGGCCAGCTTCATACCACCAACAGCATCTTAGATTTGAAATCTGCAAGCTTCATATTATATAATGCAGCTGCCTTACTTAATGAAATGAGATCCTCCCCCAATGCTCTAAACAGCAATTGTTCAAATCGTTTAGATTTTTCACCCGAATTGAAATCAAAAGGCTCATTTACTTGCCAATTCATCTCCTTTAGATATGAAAAAAATTGTGTGCAGTATCGGCTAGAAATTATTCCAGTGTTTAAGGCACGCATCACAATCGCTTGAATCGAAATGCCGTATTCTTGCTTCAGAACACCTAATTCTTGAACAAGAAGCTTATTTCTTTTCATTCCCAGCTCTCGTTTAATTAAATCCGCGGGAAATAACATTGCTCCCGCAAAATGATTACACAGGGTTTCTTTATGTTTCTCAGGCAAATCATCTGCTAAGGGCATAAGTAAATGCGCCAGTTCATGCAATACGGTAAAGCGCTTTCTATCATCTTTTTTTACTCTGCTCACGTTTATTGCGATCACTGGAATTTTACCATTTACTACAGTTTGCATACCATCAAAACCTAAATCCGCTTCGAACTCAATTACCTTTATGTGATTATCCTCAAGCAATTCAACAGTATTGGAGATTGGATCCATTCCCAGACGCCAGGCTTTCCGCACCATTTCTGCAGCGGTCTCTGCTTCATCCTGAGTAGAAACCAAATCAATATTTGAAAGGGGGTTTGTAAATTCAGATGACAGACCAATAATTTCTTCCAGTTCCAGATAGCGGGAAAGAAAGTCCTTGGTTCGCTCAATTATTCTATTCTCTTCTTTTGCCGGAAGCCGATCAAGTTTGCGAAACTCAACAGTCCCAAGTTTGACCTCCATATCTCTAAAGAAAAAATCGGGTCTAACATTTAGGACATCGCAGAGGTATCCAATCATCTCGCTGTTGGGTAATACTTCACCCTTTTCATATTTATGCAGCGCCTGCCTGCTAATTCGATTATCGAGTCGATCTGCTAGTTCCTGTAATGAGAAACCACAGAGTAAACGGGCAGAGCGGAATCTTTCTGAAAATAAAACATTCATCTTTTTTGCATTTAGAATGGTGTTACTAATCATGTTTAATACCAACTCTCAACTTAAATTTCTAAACAGGTTGGCAATAATGGCACTTTCCGATCAAATTCCTATAAGGAGCTAATTACACATTAGTTGACAAAGTTACATATTAAGTTTACAATTGTCAATTAGATTTATTGCTCATTCGCTTCTCTGCTAGATAAACTCATTCATGTTTTTTTTGCTTTAGTGAAATTCCTATCTTAGAAAGATGGAAGAAATGCTTCGTACGCATATAGAAAAGGTGGTAAGCTTAAGTGATGAGGAATATGCTTTTGTGCGACAGCATTTCATAATAAAATCATGCAAGAAAGGCGGGTTCCTCATTGACAAGAATGAGCCTGTACGATATGTGTATCTGGTTATTTCAGGTTTGATTAAGCTAGTATGCCATGATAAAAAAGGCCGTGAGCATATTATTTCATTCGCCATGGAAGACTGGTGGGAGAGCGACTATCCATCCTGGTTCTCTGGGGAACCAGCGTCATTGAGTTTACAATGCATTGAAGACACCCAGGTCTACTGCCTTACACTCAATAGCTACAACACTATCTGTGGTAGTCTCCAAAAAATGGAACACTTTTTTCTACATAAAGCAAACCGCGGACACCTGGCTTCCCAAGAACGCATCGTATCATTTCTCGCCGCTACTCCACGTGAAAGGTATGAACTGGTGCTGCGCAAACAACCAGCATTAATGCAACGCGTTCCTAAAGCTATGCTAGCTGCTTATATTGGCCTATCCCGAGAAACCCTTAGTCGGCTATGGCGTAACCATTAAACTCTGGCTATCTGCCAAATGTGATCGAAGTCACACTGCCTCACATACATTTTTTTCAATTTTGCTCCGGACTTAAAACAATAAATAATATGAAAAGGACAATAATTAACCCATGGACCTGGCAAGAAGGACTCAGCTACGTACAAGCAGTAGAAGTTGAAGATATAAAAGGAACGTTGTACTGTTCCGGACAGGCGGCAGTACATCCTGATGGCACTTCCAGCAATGCAGATATGCGGACACAACTTAGACTAGCGATTCAAAATCTGGAAAAGGTAATCAGTGATGCGGGTTACGAATGCGGAAATATCGTCAAGCTGACAATTTACTCTACGTCCTCCGAGGAGTTTATTCATAACTGTTTCGATCTATTTCGCGAATTTGTAGCAAAACACGGAATGAGACAAGCGGTTACGATGCTGCAGGTGGAGGCGCTTAACGAAACATTAAATGTAGAGCTGGACGCTACCGTGGTCAGGTAAACACTAATTAAGATGATTGATGGTAAACCCAAAAAATGTAACAACAATTCCTATGGCAGAACAGAATAAAAACATCGCGCAAGCTTTCTACGAACTCATGTTTAACCAAAACAACCCGGAAAAAGCTATTGAGCTCTATGTTGGCGACACCTATATACAGCATAATCCTCATGTAGAGGATGGTAAGGAAGGGTTTATCAAGTATTTTAAGAGGATGGCTACCGAGTATCCTGGGAAGAAAGTTGAGTTCAAAAGAGTTATAGCAGAGGGAGAATTTGTAGTACTGCATTGCTTACAACATTGGCCCGGGGATGAGGATTACGCGGCAATAGACATTTTCCGGTTTAACTCAAATGGAAAAATTGTAGAGCATTGGGACGTTTTACAAGTTTTGCCAGAACATTCAGAAAACAAAAATGGCCTGTTCTAAAGCAAACAACGGTTAAGTCTTTCGGGACCGTTGCATTAGCCATCTACGACTCTGGAAGAACCTTAATTTTAGAATACACATTTGTATTTTTTTTCGTAGAATGTTCGCTGATTAGAATTTCACCTGATTCGCGTTTTAATCCATTTGAAATCGATGTCCCTAAATAATTCCAGCCATATTGTTTAAAAAAGCCTTTAATTGCATTGACCTCCTTTGCCGTATCTATGAAATCGCTTTTTAGAAGCTTATACTTGATCGCGTAAGTAATGTTAGGTTGCTTTCTTAAAAGGATTAACAAGGGCTTGTTGTTCTTATGAACGGCAATGAGCTTTTCTCTGAAATCGAGAGGCACCTGAATTTCCTTCGTTAAGGCGTCACTTATTTTAACATTAAAAAACGTAAAAACCCTATCTAGCATATCCAAATTATTACTGCCTGTCCCTGCTTCGATCTTAGCTAAGCTTCTTCTGGAAATTTCTAACAAATGAGAAAAATCTAGTTGTGACAGCCCGGCAGCCTCTCTTAGAGACTTAATATTTTCACCTATTATTTTCGTATCAAATTGTGCCATAGGAGCAAATTGACGCAGTAATATCATTTACTTTTGTGCATTTTTTGGTTTTTATAAAAATGATTTAATATATTTGATGTGGAGATAAAATGGTATAGATAAGAGTCTTGAGATTATGCAAACACAATTCCAATCATCAGCAGACACACAGGTAAGCTATTTTAAAAACTTTGTTCAATGTCTTGTAGATAAATTCCAACCCCTAAAGCTTATTTGCTTTGCTAAAACCATTATTTCGGCAGAAACACCTAGTTGCTCCAAAGATCAGAATCCTACACACGATTACAATTATTGTTTACTCATGGTTACTGAATCTGCTACCCGTGTAGACCACCAGGTACAGGATTTTTCAAATTCTCATTTTAAAGATGGTACGGTCTGTATCCTATGTCACAGCGAGGAGTCCATTGTTGAGGCCATCAAGGCTAACAACAGATTTTTTCTGACTGTGTATTCTACGGGACAGTTACTCTATAGTCGTGATGGAATGATCAATTTTGAATTTCCAGAGAAATTTATCCCTACGCAATCCGCAAAGAAAGCTATAAAGCATTTTGATCACCGGATTTCTATAGCAGAAGGCTTTCTGCATGGTGCAGCTGAGTGTCTTGCCCAAAAGGAATTTAATGTTTCTACCTTTATGATGCACCAGGTTGTGGAGCAATGTTGTATTCTACTTATCAGGGTCCATCTTGATTACCGTTCAGAAGTCCACAACCTTTTACGCATGTTGCGTTTATGTACTTCTTTTTCTGAGCGTCCACTCAAAACCTTTTTATCAGGTAGCCTGGAAGATGAACGGATCTTTAATCTCTTACTTAAAAGCTATTCAGGCTCACGTTATGGAAATGGCTTTTCAGTTCCAGAAAACGACGCCCAAATCCTGTACAATCGCATCACATCTTTTATAGTTCTGGTGAAGGAACTATGTGCCGCAAAAATAGAAGAAATGGAACAGGAAGCCCTGGAATATAAAGAACAAAGGATGGCCTAACGTATGCTTGATCACAAGCCATATTGATAAACATCAAAGTTTTTGCTGAACAAACCATTCAACATATTGTGGAAGGGAGGTTCCAGCATAGTAAGGCAAATTCATTAGCAGGTATGGCTTCTTATTTGGCGTAACTGCCTTCTCCACATTGAAAGTTCCTGCATACATACGAATAGCGTAAGGATGATCTACCGCATCAATAAATAGATGAAGTGATTTTAAACTTCCTGTACTCCCTGATTTTATTTCAATAGGAATAGTCAGACCTTGAAAAGAATACAGCAGATCAACTTCTGCACTTGACTGAGTTTTCTCTCTGACCCAAAAATGGGGTGTTAGAGCTGAAATGCTTTGAAGAGATATCAATTCTTGAGTTACTAAGTGTGGAATAACCGCACCTTTGTATGCGCTGCTCAAATCGTGCATCGCCAGCATTTCTGCTTGTATACCCAATGAGTAATTAACCAATCCAGTATCAAGGAACTGTAGCCTTGGGGATTTTTTCAGATCAGCTTTCAGTGGCGGATTAATGTCTGTTGTAGGATAAATCAAACGGACTATTTTTGCATCATTGAGTATTCTAAATGCCTCTCCAACTTCTCTTGATTTATAACTGGAATTTCCGAAACCCTGAAACTTGATGCGTTCGTCAAGAAACAAAGGCGAAGAGTCCATTAAATATTTAATAACCTTTCTTTCAGTTTCATTCGACGTATATTTCTCTACATCATTTTTGTATGTACCCCAAATACTTTCATAAATCCTTGGTAAATCAGAAAGACTACGTTGCTGAACGTGAGTTTTAACCACTTCCGGCATACCGCCAATAATCGCATAACGATGAAAAGCATCCATCAATAATTTATGGGCAACTGCTTTAACAGGGATGGTCTGCAATTGATTTGATAATTCCTGTTCTCCTGTAGCTTCGAGATATTCCTGGAAATTTAATGGATGGAGATATAAAAACTCTACTCTACCAACAGGAAAACTATGCACCTTTCTCATGGCAAACTCTAAAAGAGAACCGGCACTAATCACATGCAACTCTGGTAGGTCTTCGTAAAAATATCGCAAAAGTTGTATTGCCTTAGGACTTTCCTGTATCTCATCAATAAATAGCAGTGTGTTGCCAACGGCAGATGAAGGAATTCTATTAGCTAGAAATAAAGCTTCTACAATAGTCTCAATATCTTCGAAATCTTGAAAATATCGCAGGTCATTCTTCCTTTCAAGATTAAGCACAATTACATTTTGATAGCTTTTGGCAAAATCACGTATTAGCGTAGTTTTGCCAACCTGACGCGCACCCCTTATAATTAGTGGCTTTCGGCCTTCAGCCACTTTCCACTGATACAGGTAATTTTCAACAGTTCTTTTAAATGCCATACGAAACTTCAATTGGTACAGCAAATTTACACATTTTGTAATAGAACAAGGGTTGTTTTCGATAATTTTTGTAACAAAACAAGGGTTGTTTTGATCAAATTTTGTAACAGAACAAGGGTTGTTTTATGCATATTGTGTAACAAAACAAGGGTTGTTTTAGCCTAATATTGTAACAGACTAAGGGTTGTTTTAGCCTAATATTGTAACAAATTAAGGGTTGTTACGCACCAATAGTCCTTCATTTTACATAGATAAAACATTAAAATCGTCGTTCAATACGGTCTGGCGCCCATTTTTCAATGTGATTTTTGAGACAATGCCTGAGCCCTCAAAATTGATGCAGATACCGGCGATTTCACTAATAGTTTGAGTGATTGGCACACTTAAAGCAATGTGGTCATTTAAGTAAACTTTAAGCACCATATTCCGCACAGTACAAACCACATGCTGAGGTGTACTGAAATCACAACCAAATGCGCTCATGTCTCTGTTCTTACCAATTAGCCATTCAGACGAAGTAAATAAATCAAGATCTGAAACACATCCTTTTTCTGCAAGCGGTATCAGGATAGCGTTGCGTTTTCCCAATATATCAATCCTCACCTTTCTACAAGATGATTCTTCAATGGTGGATGTGTTTTGCAACGTCACATCTAATGTAAAATCTCCCCCATTTAACTTATTGAAATCCTTAACGTTGTAGAAGCCAACCCACTGGCCATTAAATATGGGACTACCTGACTTTTCCTTAAAAGTTTTGCTGCTTATGCCCAAACCACGTTGTAAATGAATATCCGCTTTACTTAAGTAAGCTGG